>Ga0193723_1000336_pt1 | contig 18142 bp, 18 predicted proteins | sample H2m2metaG_FD_143042 | JGI IMG/M metagenome (GOLD analysis project Ga0193723, IMG submission 143042) | Soil microbial communities from a riparian zone of the East river system, Colorado, United States - H2m2 | ecosystem: Environmental > Terrestrial > Soil > Riparian zone | place: USA: East River...
ATCTGGGCGGGCCCATCGTGACCGCGGGTGGACTGGTTTTCATTGGGGCGACCCTCGAGCACGCCTTCCGCGCCTTCGACGTCGAGACGGGGCGCGAACTGTGGAAGGCATCGCTGCCCGCCGGCGCCCGCGCCACGCCGATGACGTACGAGGCGGGTGGAAGACAGTTCGTCGTGATCGCGGCCGGCGGCGGTGGAGCCTTCGGCGCCGGGGACGCAATCGTGGCGTTCGCTCTTCCCGCGAGGTAGCCTTAGCTCGTGTCCGGACCGCCCACTCCCCACTCCCCAGTCCCCGTCATCATCGACACCGACCCCGGCATCGACGATTGCCTGGCGCTTTGGCTCGCCCTGACCGCTCCCGAGCTCGACGTGCGCGGCCTGTCGGTCTCCTATGGTAACACGGTGGTCGAGAACGCCCACCGCAACGCCGTCGAAATCACGCGCCGCATCGGCAAGCGCGTCCCGATCGCCGTAGGGGCGCGACGCCCCCTCAAGCGCGCGCTCGCCGTCGCGATCGAAACCCACGGGGCTTCGGGTCTGGGATATGCCGCCGTGCCGCCGGCCGGTGTCATTCTCGACTGGGTGAAGCCGCTCGACCGGCTGCTCGCCGCCCAACCCGAGCCCGTGACGCTGGTGACCCTCGGCCCCGTGACGAGTTTGGCGCTGGCGCTCAAGAATGAGCCGGCGATGGTACGCGCCAAGGTCTCGCGCCACATCGCGATGATCGGGAACATCGAAGCGCGCGGCAACACGACGCCGCACTCCGAGTTCAACGCCTGGTGCGATCCCGAAGCGCTCGCGGTGGTACTGGCCGCCGAGTTGCCCACCGAGATGATCGGCCTCGACGTCACCCGCAAGCTCGTCCTGAAGGCCACGGAGATCTACCGGCTCGCCCACGCGGGGAACGCCACCGCGAACTGGCTGCATGACGCGCTGCGCTTCTACCTCGAGTTCCACCGTCAGTACGAGAAGCTCGAGGGCGCGGTCGTGAACGACGTGCTCGCCATCGCCGCGCTGCTGCAGCCCGACGTGCTCGACTTTCAGGAGCTGCGGCTCACCGTGGATCTGGACGACGGCGACGACCGCGGCCGTACGCGCGTCGATCCCAAGGGGTCGATGGCGCGCGTCGCGCTGCAGGTACGCGCCGAGCCGGTGCGCGACCTCTTGTTCGAGCGCGTGATGCCCTGGCTCGTGAAGGAAGACGCCGGCGTATGACGATGCCCCGGAAGGTGGCCGTGATCGGGGCCGGCGAGATCGGCGTGGGCTGGGCGGCGCTGTGCGCGTCGGCGGGATGGCCTGTGGCGATGTTCGACATGAACACGCACACCACCGAGCGAGCCTTCACCGAGGTACCGCGCCGGGCGCGCTCGCTCGTGGCCCTCGAACGCGCGACGCAGGGGATCGTCGAGCGTGGCCTGCTCGAGTTCACGCAGGCGCGCAGCCTGCTGCAGGCGGTGAAGGACGCGGACTGGGTGGTCGAGGCGATCGCCGAGGACGCCGTTGCCAAACAGAAGCTGTTCGAATCGATCGAGCTCGTCGCGTCACCCGAGGCGCTGCTCACCAGCTCGTCGAGCGCGCTCCTCCCCAAAGACATCTTCGCGCGCTGCCGCCGGCTCGATCGCTGTCTCGTCACCCACCCACTCTCACCACCCGAGCTGATCCCCCTCGTCGAGATCGTCCCCGGTGAGCGCACCGCACCCGCCGCCGTCGAGCGCGCGCTCGACTACCTGCGCTCCCTGGGGCGGATGCCGATCGTCGTTCGGAAGCCGGTACCCGGCTACGTCGTGGGCCGGATCGCGGCCGCCGTGTGGCGCGAGTGCATCGACCTCGTGCTGACCGGCGTGATCGACGTGCAGGACCTCGATCGCGCCGTGTCGCTCGGCCCCGCGATGGGGTGGGCCGCGGCCGGGCCCCACCTCACCTATCACCTCGCGGCGGGTGACGGCGGGGTCACCGCCTTCCTCCAGCACCTTCTCACCGCCTTCGAAGGCCTCTGGGCCGGAAACCTCGCCAGCTGGCAGAAGCTGGAGCCGCAGCAGCAGCGCCAGCTGACGCAGGCGATCGAGAAGGCCTATTCCGGGAAGGTCGAGATGTTGCGGGAAGCGCGCGATCGCCGGCTCTCGGCGATCCTGCGCGCATTAGAGCAGGCGCGGGCCGCGGGTCCGACGGGCTAGCTGTCCGACCGCACCATCAGCACGGGGATGCGGGTGTTGTGTCGCAATGCTGTCGCGGTGCTGCCGCGAACGACATCGTCGAGTAAGCGGTGTCCGTGGGTGGCCAAGGCGATTAGATCGGCTCCCTCGCGCTCCGCCGCCGCCGCGATTTCCTTCGCCGGGTCCCCCGCCGCCAGCACCGCATCGACCTCCAATCCGGCCGCGCGCAGATCCTTCGCCATCCGCTCGAGGTAGGCGCGGTCGTCCTTCATCTCTTCTGATTCTTTCAGGTTCAGCTGCTCCATGTTGCGGGCAGCCCAGCCGTCGGCGACATGGAGGAGGATCACCTCCGCCCCGCTGAGCTTGGCCAGGCCGATCACGTGACGCAGGATCGTCTGGTCGGCCGGCCCGTTTTCCAGGGGCACAAGGATCCGCTTGTACATCGCTAGACCACTCCGCTGATCTGGAGGATCAGCCAGACATTGAACCCCGCGATAGACACCGCCACGGTGTACGCGAGGATCTTGAGCCAGAACGGGTTCACGAACTCGCCCATTTTCAGGCGGTCCGAGGTGAACTTCACGAGCGGGAAAACGGCGAAGGAGAGTTGCAGGCTCAAGATCACTTGGCTGAAGATCAGGAGTTGGGCGGTACCGTGGCTGCCGAAGAAGATAGCCGTCAGGGCGGCGGGGACAATCGCGATCAACCGTGTGATCAGGCGCCGCAGCCATGGCCGGATCCGGATGTTCAGGAACCCTTCCATCACGATCTGGCCCGCGAGAGTCCCCGTGAGGGTCGAGTTCTGTCCCGATGCGAGCAATGCAAATGCGAACACGGCGCTGGCGCCCGTCACTCCCAGGAGCGGCGTCAACAACCGGTAGGCATCCTGGATCTCGGCCACTCCTGTTTGGCCGGCGCGGTGGAAGGTGGCCGCCGCGACAATCAGAATCGCCGCGTTGATGAACAGCGCGAACGACAGCGCAATCGTCGAATCCAGAAAAGCGAACTTGACCGCTTCCTTCTTCCCCGCCGACGTTTCCGCGTAGCTCCGCGTCTGCACCACCGACGAGTGCAAATAGAGGTTATGCGGCATCACCGTGGCCCCGAGGATGCCGATCGCGATGTAGAGCTTGTCAGGGTCGGCGAGGATCGAGGCGCTGGGGACGAACCCCTTGAGCACGCCCATCGCATCGGGCTTGGAGATCAGAATCTCGAACAGGAAGCAACCGGCGATCGTCGCGATCAAGACGATGACGAGCGCCTCGAGCATCCGAAAGCCGCGGTGCTGGAGGTACAGAATCAGGAGCACATCCAGTGACGTGATCGCTATTCCCCACGGCAGCGGAATCCCGAACAACAAGTTCAGCGCGATCGCCGAGCCGATCACCTCGGCCAGGTCGCAGGCCGCGATCGCGATCTCGCAGAGCACCCAGAGCGCGAACGACACCGGCCGCGAGTAGTGGTCGCGACAAGCCTGCGCCAGATCGCGTCCGCTGACGATGCCGAGTTTGGCGGCGAGACCCTGGAGCAGGATCGCCATCAGGTTGGAGAGCAGGATGACGCTCAGCAGCGTGTAGCCGAAACGCGCACCGCCCGCGAGGTCGGTGGCCCAGTTGCCGGGGTCCATGTAGCCGACGGCCACGAGGTATCCGGGTCCCGCGAACGCGAGGGCTTTCCGCCACCAGGCGCCGGTGCTGACGGGGACGGTGCGGTAAACCTCGACCAGGCTCGGCGCGAGCCGCGCGTTACGCCACCCCGGCTCGGGCGTAGCGACGTTCGCTCTAGATTCCATCGGTCGGCCGGCAGAGCAGCAGTAAGGCGAGTTCCTGACCGACAACTCGGGTCTCACCGCCCCCCAAGCGCACGGTTACCGGCCCGTTGAACGGCTGGCGATCTACGACCGTCATGCGCGTGCCCGGGGTCAGCCCCTGCTCCGCGAGATACCGGAGCCGCGCCGGATTCTCGTCCCCGACTTGGCGCAGCAACAGCGTCGCGCCCACCTCGGCGTTGGCCAGATTGACGAGCTCCGCCTCTTCGATTTCGCCCGCCGCCGTCGGAATCGGCGCTCCGTGTGGGTCGTAGCGCGGGTCGCCCAGCGCGCCGGCCATGCGGTCGATGAGCTTTTCGGAGACGGCGTGCTCGAGCCGCTCAGCCTCGGCGTGCACCTCACCCCAGTCGTAACCGAGCTGCTGCGTGAGATAGACCTCGAGAATGCGATGGCGGCGGATCATCTGGAGAGCGGCGGTGCGCCCCTGGTGCGTCAGCTGCACGCCGCGGTAGGGCACGTGCTCGATCAAGCCGGTCTCCGACAGACGTTTCATCATGCCACTTACCGATGGAGGGGCGACTTCGAGCATCGACGCGATGTCGCTCGTGGTTGCGAACCCCCCCTGACTCGAGAGGTGATAGATCGCTTTCAGGTAGTCCTCGACCGACCGTGTCAGAGGCGGTGAGGGGTTTCTGACAGACGCATTCATGGCGCCGCGCTCCGGAGCTATGAGCTTTCCACAAAATCGGTTAGCCTGCTGACCAACGAACAGATTAGTCTAGGCTAATTATTTGATATTGTCAAGCGAAGATGTGGATTTTGCCAAGCTAAGAAGATTGGCGAGGATACGCTCGGTCATGCCCCAAATGGTACGGTTTTCGAGCACGTACGCAGGGAAGACGCGCTCCGGCGCGAGATGCTGGATCGTGACGTCACGCTGCACACCGGGCGCGGTGAGCGCCCGCAGCGACAGCCAGAACGCGTCCTGCACTTCGTCGTTCAGGGTGAGCGGCGGGCGATCGACGAGTCCGAACACGAAGGGCCGCACGACCACCGGAGGCAGGATCGGCGTGCGCGGATACATGTCGTCCAACACGCCGAGGCGCTGAGCGTCCGTCAGATCGACGCCGACTTCTTCGCGGGTTTCACGGATGGCGGTGGCGCGGAGGTGGGGATCGCTCGGTTCGCGCCGTCCGCCAGGAAACGCGATCTGGCCCGACCAGGTGTCGCCGGCGCGGTCGGCGCGCTGAATGAACAGGGCTTCGGGGCCGTCGTCGCCTTCACGCAGCGCGATCGCGACCGCCGCCGGAATCATCCCCGGCTCGAGCGTGACCGACTTCGCTTCATACACGCGCAGCGCGCGCCGAATGACGTCCAGCGCTATGCCGAGATCTCCTCGCCGCCGTCCACGTTGATCACGTTCCCGGTGATCCAGTCGGCGCCGGGGTTGCACAACGCCACTATCGCGCCGCCCAGATCGGCGGGCGTGGTGAGGCGGTGGTGCGGATTCCGCTGCGTGGCGATCTCCACGAGCTTCTCGTTCCCGGGGATCTTCCGAAGGGCCGGTGTGTCGGTCACGCCGCCACGCAGCGCGTTGACCGCGATGCCTTTCGGGGCGAGCTCCAGAGCCAGCTGGCGCGTGTGCGACTCGAGCGCCGACTTGGCCGCCGACACCGCACCGTACGTGGCGAAGACGCGAGTCGACCCCGACGACGTCATCGAGAAGATGCGCCCGCCGTTCCCCATCAACCCGTATTTCACGACCCCCTGGGACCAATAGACCAGGGAGTGGGCCATGACATCGAGCGTCATGTCGATGTTGGCCTTGTTCAGCACATCGTCCCCGATGTAGGGCTTCAGGGTCCCGAACGCGAGCGAATGGAGCAGCACGGCCACGTTGAGCTTCTGCTTCGCCAGCTCCGCGAGCACCTCGTTACGCTTTTCTTCGTCAGCGGCGTTGACGTTGAAGTACTGGGTCTTCCGTCCCATGGCCTCCAGGTCGCGCCGGACCTCGGCCACGTGATCCATGCCAGCCTTGCGGTCGAGGTGGACCCCGGCGATATCATACCCGGCCTGCGCCAGGGCCCGAGCGGCTCCTTCACCGAATCCACTCGAGGCGCCCAGGATGAGGGCCCACTTCGGGGTCGTCGTCTGCGCGTGTGCCAAACGTTCCTCCGGCAATCGGTGCCCGGTATTATAGCGCAGGTTTAATGAGAAGCCACTTGTGGATGGGAATCGCCCTTGCGGCGGGCCTTATTCTCGGGCTCGTGGCCGCGGGCCTGGCCGGTCTCGGGCACCCCGAGCTGGTCACGGCCGCGCAGCATCTCCGTCCCATCGGCACGCTGTTCCTGAACCTGCTCTCGATGGTGGTCATTCCACTCGTTGCGACGGCCCTGTTTGCCGGAATCGCGCGGCTCGGGAATCTGCGCCGCGTAAGCCGGCTCGTAGTCCGCACCCTCGCGTTCTTCTGGGGCACAGCCCTCATCGCAATCATCATCGGCTTCCTCGTCGGCTCGATCGTGCTGCCCGACCAGGTCGTGTCGGCCGAAGGGCAGGCGGCCTTACGCGCCGCCGCGCAGGCCGACTCGGCGTTCATTCAGAAGGCCGCGGAAGACATCCCGAGCGGCGCGCGCTTCATCGTCGAGCTCATTCCGTCGAATCCGGTCAAGGCCGCGTCGACGGTAACCTGCTGCCGGTGGTCGTGTTCGTGACGTTCCTCGCGGTCGCCGCCGCGGGCCTTCCCGAAGACAAGCGCAACAGCCTGGTCGAGCTGGCCGACGGCGCCAGTGAGGCGCTGATCAAGATCGTGCACTGGGTCCTGCTGCTCGCGCCGATTGGGATCTTCGCGCTCGTGGCGCCGATCGTGGCGCAATTCGGCTGGAGCGTCTTCAAGGCCATGCTCTGGTTCATTGCCGCCGTCGTTATTGGCCTCATAATCTTCATCAGCTCCGTGTACATCCCTGCCGTCGCGGTGATGGGGCGGCTCGAGCCCGGCAAGTTCCTGCGCGCCGCGTTCCCCTCGATGATGATGGGGTTCTCGACCACGTCGTCGCTCGCGACGCTGCCCACGATGCTCCAGGCGGCCGAGGGCGATCTGCACATCCCGCGCTCGATCGCCGGCTTCGCCCTGCCCCTCGGCGCCAGCGTCAACCGCGCCGGGAGCGCCTTGTATCAATCGATCGCGGTGTTGTTCATCGCCCGGCTGTACGGCATTCCGTTTGGGTTCACCGAGATGTTTACGGCGGCCGCCGCGGTCTTCCTCGCGTCATTGACCGTGGCGAGTGTGCCAGCCGCGAGCGTCGTGAGTCTGCTGCCCGCCTTCACCGCCACGGGCCTGCCGATCTCGGGCCTCTCCATCCTCATCGGGCTCGACCGCATCCCCGACATGTTCCGCACGATGACGAACGTCACCGGGCATTTGACCGGTGCCGTCGTCGTGCCGGCGTTGGAGGGTGCCCCGCAGGAATGAGCCTCACGCCGGGCGACTGGCTGCTCGCGTCGCCGTGGATTCTGGCGCTCTTCCTCATCCTGTACCGCTACGCCACCAGGCGGCCGCAGCTGCGCGACTACGCGCCCGCGACGTCGGGCCCGCTGATCTCGGTCATCATTCCCGCCCGAAACGAAGCCCGCAACATCGAGCGCTGCGTCCGCTCCATTCTCGCCGCGAGCTATCCCAACATCGAGATCATCGTCGTCGACGACCGATCGACCGATGGCACCGGCGACCTCGCCGAGCGCCGCGGCGTACGCGTGGTGCGCGGCGCGGAGCTGCCGGCGGGATGGTTCGGGAAACAGTGGGCGCTGGTGCAGGGATATCGCGTCGCCCGCGGCGAGCTGCTCCTGTTTGCCGACGCCGATACCAGGCACGAGCCGGAGCTGATCGCGCGAGCGGTCACCGCACTCCAGACCGAGCGGGCCGACCTCTTCTCCGTCATCCCGCGCCAGGAGACGGTGACGTTTTGGGAGCGGCTCATTCAGCCCCACGTGTTCGTGGCGCTCGCGGCGCGCATCAGCGACTTGCGGCGCCTCAATCGCACCCGGATCGAGTGGAATGCGATCGCGAACGGCCAGTTCATACTGGTCACACGAGCCTCCTACGAGGCGGCGGGCACTCACGAAGCCGTGAAGGGTTTCGTCGCCGACGATCTGATGCTCGCCCAGACTTACGTCCGCTCGGGGCTCGACATCTTCCTCGTCCACGCCACGACGTATATGACGACCCGCATGTACACCTCGCTCCGCGAGATCCTCGAAGGGTGGACCAAGAACCTCGCGCTGGCCGCGCCCTTGATGGCGCCTCCGATCCCGTGGCTGCGAGCCGTACTCCCCTACGTCATGTGGATGCCCGCGCTGCTCTGGGTCGGGCCGCCGATCGTCTGGGCGACGCTCGGCTCGAACTTCGCCGCGATCGCGACGCTCGCCTCACTGCTCACGTGGATCGGCATCTACGCCGGCGAGCGTGCGCCCGTACGGTACGCCTTCCTCTATCCGCTCGGCGCCACGATGGTGGCGTTCATCGTGATCCGCTCGGCGTGGCGTGGCGGCCGCAAGGTCGAGTGGCGGGGACGGACCTACCGCGGCAGCGGCAGTCGTCAGAAGTAGATCCCACTTAGAAAAAGAGCGTCAGGGAGAACGAGATCAGCGTATTGCCACCGAGGAACCAGGTGTGGGTCTTCACTCCGGTCGACCCCCTCCCCGAGTTCCTTCCGTACGTCACGGACACGCCGCCCGTGGCACCGACGGCAAGGTGCGGAGTGATCAAGTAAGCGGCGCCTAGCTCCGCGAACGGGCCGGCCGACCACCCGTTATTTGCGAACGTCCCGAAACCCGGGCTTGTGGAAACCGAGTGGTCGAACCCGGCGGCGACACCGAATGTGTGCTGGGCGACAACTCTATCCGCCACGGACCGGTAGGACCGGCGCCCGACCCGCACATTGATGGACGCATTGGAGCCAAGCACGTCTAGCGAGTCGCCGATGAAATGCTCCTGGTGAACTCCCCCCACATGCACGTCGAGGACGAGCGCACGGGTCGCAGAGCGGAACTTGACAACGCCGAGACTCGAGAACGAACCTCCGGTGAACTGGGCGCCCCACTGACCGGCGCGGAACGGAGTGTCTTGAGCTAGGAGACTGCCGGGAAGTACGAAGAAGAGCGAAACGACCAGGGCGCGGGTCTGCACATAACCTCGGACGGGAATGGGATTCCCATCTTACCCGGCGCACGAGTCTCTACCATCCCATGCGCACTAAAAGTCATAACCCTACCCGCCGAACAGCACCCGCTGCGCCAGGACGACGCCGGCGAGAACGCTAACGCACGCCGAGCCGAGGTGCAGCGCCGTCGCCCACCGGGCGCCCTTGGCCGACGCGACCCGCACGAGCGACCCGAGCGCCAGCGTCACGGCCAGCATACCCACGATCGTCCCCGCCCCAAACGCCGCGAAGTAGGCCAGCCGCAGGCCGGCGCTCGGCGCAGCGGCCACGAGCAGCACCGCGATCGCACCGCTCCCGGCCAACCCGTGCGCGATCCCGAAACCGAGCGAGCGCCGCGCGTCGGCTTGGCGGTGCCCGTGCGCGTGCCCGGCATCCCGTTCGTGGCTGTGCAAATGGAAATGCGGATTGGCCTCGTGCGCGTGCAGGTGCATGTGCCACCGCCCCCGCGCGTAGCGCCACACCACGCTGCCGCCCAGCAGCACGAGCAGCGCCGCCACCGTCAGCTCGGCCGCGGGCCAGAGCGCTACAGGGAACCGGACACCGAGGGCCACAACGAGGAGCGCGATAGCGCCCACCGTAACGGTGTGCCCCACCCCCCACGCCAGTCCCAGCCGCGCGACGCTCCACAGGCTCCTCGGCCCCCCCGCTGGCCGGCTGGCGAGAGTCGAGACGGCCGCGAGATGGTCGGGCTCGAACGCGTGCCGGAAACCCAGCAGGCCACCAATCGCGAGAACGGCTAGAATACCGGTCACCATGGCCCGAATCTAATGCGCCCCGTCGAGCAACGCCTTCATGAGATCCACGCACGCTACGCTCCCATCGACGCACGCGTGCAGGAGATCCTGGACCATATCAAGCGCGACTGCCAGGAGCTCGACCCCAGAGCGCGCAACGAGGGGAACGAGCAGCAGGTCGAGGCGTTCATCTCCTGGCTCACGGCGCAGTATCCAGGCCGTGCCTACCAAGTCGCGCGTGATGGCCGTGCGGCGCCGGTGTCGCCGGACGATGCGCGCACGTGGCAGCAGGCTCGAGGGCACCCGGACGAGCCGTGCGTCGTGATCGAACGGCAACGCCTCTCCAAGTGGGCGGTGCGCACCACGCGGTGGAACTACTTGTTCACGGTTCCCGGCGAGAGCGAGGACCAGATTCTGCTCGTCGCGCACTACGACACGTGGCGCGGTCCCGGCGCCGACGACAACACGACCGGTGAAGAGATCCTCAAGCAGTACCTCCTGACCGACCTGCGCGCGCCCGCGCGTCCCAAGCTCACCCACGTGTACTTCTTCGCCGGCTCGGAGGAGTGCGGGCTGGTGGGACTCTTCTCGCAGCTGCTGCTCTCGCTGGGTCTCTTCGCCGGCAACTTCGCGCTCACGTACCGCGACTGGGCGATGATGGCCGTCGCCATCGCGATGCTCCCGCTCGCGACGTACCGCTTCGGCGTGTCGGGGTCGCGCGAGTACGTGCGCACACTGTCGAATCAAGAACTCGCCCGACTCAAGGCCGTCGTGTCGGTCGATTCGGTGGGCGAAGGGCGGCTCTACATCCCGCGCGAGACGATGGGCGCCGACTTCATCCACGTGCTGATCCCCTTCGGCAACTACGACTCGATCAACGATCTCCTGGAAGAAGCCGCGCACCTCCACGGCATCAAGTACAACAACTTCCTCGCGGGCGGCACCACCGACCACGTGTCGTTCCTCGAAGTGAACAACGGCATTCTCGAGCGGATCCGGGGATGGCTGCTCCCGAGGCGCACGCCCCCACTGCGCATTCCCGCCACGGCGCTCGTCGCGATGCTCCCCGGCAAGGCGTCGCCGATCGTGTTCGGCGGCAAGATCCACACGCCCAGGGACACTCCCGATCGCGTCTACCCGAAGCCGTTGCGCGAGACGCTGCTCGTGATCGACTACCTCTTCTATCGTATGGAGGGGGGCCCTCGGCTCACGCATCCGCGCGAGCTGGACGAGTTTCACTACGCGCGTCTCTACCGCACCGGCGCCGGACACCTGGTCGCCCTCAAGGACGCGATCGAGCCGAACCACCGCAATCTGAACGCCGTGTACCACGCCACCCTCGAGCGCCACGACGGCCGCACCGTCGCGCACCTCGGCGACATCCTCGATTGGGGAGTCGAAACGCGGCTCTCCCACGAAGTCGCCGAAGCGGTCGGCACCAGCGGCTCGTGGACACCGGAACCCGCAGAGCAGCTCGACGTGGTGGCGGATGGCGTCACGGTGCGCTTCGCCAAGCATGGATCGTTCGTAAACCGCCTGCGGCAGGCCTATCACAACACGGTGTCCGCCGCCCAGAGCGTCGTGCGCAGCTTCCTCTTCATCAGTTTCTTCGGGCTTGCATACATCCTCGCGAACATCGTGAGCTGGCTCCTCGACCGGGCCTTCGACGCGTGGCCGGGGTTCGCGCTGTGGGTGGCCGACCACGTGGGGATCACCCTCGCCGCCGTCGTGTTGCTGGAAGTCGCGATTCTGCTGCACCTCATGGCCCGCCGCATCCCGGCCTGGATCGACAATGCCTACCGGCACGAAAACAGGGCCGATAACCTCGGCAGTTTGAGGCGGATACGAGGGTAGCGCCTTGCGCTACAACCTTATGGCCCGTCACGATATCCAATCCCGTGCATGCCCCGACAGGTGCTAGAGGTCACACTGACTGCTGATTCAGTAGCGGCCGACGCGGCCCTCGCAGCGAGCGGGGACGCCAGCGCATTCGAGCGGCTCTACCGCGCGCACGTCAATCGCGTCCACAGCCTCGTGCGCCGCATGCTCGACGCGGACGAAGCCGACGACCTGACGCAGGACGTCTTCGTCCGGGCGTGGGACAAGCTCTCCACCTTCCGCGGCGAGTCGGCATTCGGGACGTGGCTGCACCGGCTCGCGGTGAACGTGGTCCTGGCCAGGCGGAAGACGTTGGGCGTTGAACGGGGACGGTTTCATTCGGCCGAGGATCCGCTCGAGGGCGTGTCGGGCCGGCGCGAGACGCCGGAGATCTCGATGGACTTCGAGGAGGCGCTCGCCAACCTCCCCGACGGAGCCCGGCAAGTGTTCGTGTTGCATGACGTGGAAGGGTATCGCCACGAGGAGATCGCGCAAATGCTCGGCGTCGTACCGGGCACTTCAAAGTCGCAGCTGCATCATGCGCGGATGGCGCTGCGGAGGTATCTGGATCGATGAACGACCAATGGACTGACCGGCTGTCTGAGTACGTCGACGGCGAGCTCGCCAACGGCGAGCGCGGCGCCCTCGAGGCGCATCTCGCGACCTGCGCGGCTTGCCGCGGAGCCGTCGCCGAACTGCGCCAAGTCGTGGCGCGCGCCAGGTCGCTGGAGGACCGGGCTCCCCAGACCGACCTCTGGTTGGGCGTGGCGAAGCGGATCGGCGCGGGACAGGTCGTCGACATCCGCTCGCGCCGCTTCAGCTTCAACGTGCCCCAGCTGATCGCGGCGTGCATCGCGCTCGTGCTGCTGTCGGGAGGTGGCACGTGGGTGGCGCTCCACAAGACTGCCGTCGCCACCGACACGACATTCACACCGCAGGCCGACTCGACGAAGTGGGTGCCCGTCGCCATTTGGAGCGGCCGCACAGACGCTGCCATCGCCGATCTGCAAGAGGCATTGCGGCGCAACGAGAGCCGGCTCGACACGTCCACCGTGCGCGTGGTGCGTGAGAACTTGGCTTTGATCGACCGCGCGATCGCGCAGGCACGTACGGCGCTCGCCGCGGATTCTGGAAACGCGTACTTGAACCTCCACCTCGCCGACACAATGCGGCGCAAGCTGGAGCTGCTGCGGCGCATCAACGCGATCGCCTCAGCACAGTCCTAAGGAGAGGTAGACAGACATGTTGACGACCATTGCAGCCGCCGTCCTGGCTACGCTGGCCCCGATGCAAGGGGAGACCGACACGACGATCGCCGTGCCGGCCGGAGCGAGCCTGTCGGTAAACAACTTTGGCGGCGCGATCGTCATTCACACCTGGACGCAGAACCGGGTCAAGGTGCACGCCGAGCACGGCAGCCGCGGCAGCATCGAGGCGTCGCTCGTGGGAACGACACTGACAATCAAGGCGGGGAGCCGGCACGGCTCGCCCTCGGTGGTCGATTTCGACATCACCGTGCCCGCCGAGATGGCCCTGAACCTGAGCGGGACCTACACGGAGATCGAGGTGAGCGGTTCGAAGGCCGCGATCACCGCCGAGACGGTGGACGGCTCGATCGACGTGCGCGGCGGCAGCGGCAACATCACGCTGAACTCGGTCCAGGGGTCCGTGACACTCGCGGATGCCACGGGCCGTATCGAGGTGAACTCCATCAACGAGAGCGTCGAGCTGTCGAACATCTCGGGGCAGATCAAGGCCGAGACGACGAACGGCGATGTGACGCTGTGGGGCATCAAGTCTTCGAGCGTGGAGGCGACGACCATCAACGGCGATGTCGAATACGAGGGCACGATCACCGACGCCGGGACCTACACGTTCACGTCGCACAACGGCGACATCCAGATCTCGATCCCCGAGGGCGCGAATGTGACGCTGACGGTCGCGACCGCCAACGGAGATATCGACGCGAGCTTCCCCCTGCCCTTCCGGGGTACGCGCGAGAAGCACCGCTACACGTTCAAACTCGGCACCGGCAGCGCGCGGATGGAAGCCGAGTCGTTCCAGGGCGACATCGAGCTGCGCCGCCCCGCGGAGATGCGGGAGCACCAGAAGGAAAAAGAAAAAGACAAAGACCACGAGATGGAACAAGAGGAGCCCTAAACATGCGTCTCACGACCATCGTACCCGTCATCCTGACCGCGCTTGCCTTCGGCGCACCCGCGGCCGCGCAGAGTCCCGACTTTCGCTGGCACGGCCGCCTCGCCAACGGCAAACGCGTGGAGGTCAAAGGCGTGAACGGCGACGTGCGCGCCGTGTTCACTTCGGGGGCCGAAGTCGAGGTGACGGCGGCGAAACATGCGCGCCGCTCCGATCCCGAAGACGTGAAGATCGAGGTGATCGAGCACGACGGCGGCGTGACGATTTGCGCCGTGTACCCCACGCCGCGCCGCGCCCGGGAAGAGAACAGGTGCGAAGTGGGCGACAGCTGGCATTCGAGCAACGAGGACAACGACGTCGTGGTCGACTTCGAGGTGAAGATCCCCGCGGGCGTCGAGTTCAGCGGCAGGACGGTGAACGGCGAGATGTCGGCCGAAGGGCTCAAGGCCGATGTCCAGGCCAGCACCGTGAACGGCAGCGTGCGCGTGACCACCACGGGCCTCGCCGAGGCGTCGACGGTCAACGGCTCGGTGTACGTCGAAATGGGCCGCGCCGATTGGACGAACGACCTCGACTTCAGCACCGTGAATGGCAGTGTCACGTTGATCCTGCCATCGGTCTTGAACACCGAAATCCGCGCTTCGACCGTGAATGGCGACATGACGACGGACTATCCGCTCACGATTACGGGGCGGTTCGGCCCGCGCCGGATGCGCGGCACGATCGGCTCGGGAGGGCGGACGTTGAGCCTGTCGACGGTGAATGGGGAGATTCGACTGCGTAAGGCAACGTGAAGGTGCGGGTGGGTGGGTTGACCCCGGGCGGCCAGCCCGGGGTTAACGCCACCCACCGCGCAGTAATCCGCTCCTCCTCGCCGCAATTCGGTACCTAATCCCCGACCATCCAGCGCCACGTTAGCCCCTCTCAGCAAAGGGGCCCGTGGTGTTGCGGCAACTTCTTGCCCGCACCGAGCAGATCGACGATCTCCGCGACCTGTTTCGCGTGCTCGGATACGACGCGGCGTGGGAAGCCGTGCCACCCGGGCCCTGGCTGGGTGAGGACGCGGCCGCAGCGGCGGGCGTTACGCGCGCGGCGCTGGTGGGGCGTCACGATGCGTTTCGCGTGTTTGCCCTGGAGGCGGCGGACCCTGAAGGCGGCGCTCGCGCGGCCGCCCGCCGCCTCGCCGCCGGCGCCGAGCGAGGGTTGGCGTGCGCGCTCGGCGGCGTGCCGCGCCGGCTGGTGTGCGCCGGGTCCGTCGGCCTTCGTCAAACGACCGTCCCGCTGTCCCACCCGCCGGGATCGGCCCTGGCAGTCCTCGAGCGTCTCGCGCCGGCAGCCGGCGAGTCAGCCCTCGCCCTCAGCCTCCGCGTGGGCGAGGTGTTGGCGACCGAAGGCGTCACCCCGCGGTTCTTCCGCGCTTTCTGCCACACTCTGGAACGACTCACTGATCGACTGACGGCTCCCACGGCACGCAGGGATCGGCACGACTTGGCTCTTACCACGCTGACGCGTGTTCTCTTCCTCTATTTCGTGCAATCGAAAGGCTGGCTCGACGGCGACGGTCGTTACTTGCCCAGCCTGCTGCAGAGTGCCCTGACCAAGCGCCTGCACTTCCACCGGGTCTTCCTTCACCCGCTCTGCTTTGGCGTGCTGAACCGGCCTGTGGCCAGCCGCGGCCAACGGGCCCGCGCGCTCGGCCGAGTACCCTTCCTGAACGGCGGCCTCTTCGAACCGACTCCGCTCGAACGGAAGCATGGTCCGGCGATCTGGACCAACGCGGACTGGCGTGACGCGTTCGACGACGTGTTCGAGCGATTCCACTTCTCGGTGCGCGAGGACGATGCGGGCGAACTCGTCGCGCCCGACATGCTGGGGCGCGTGTTCGAGGGCGTCATGGACCCGGTCGATCGTCACGCCAGCGGCAGCTACTACACGCCGGCTGCTCTCGTTCGTGAGATCGTACGCGCGGGTCTCGAGGCCGCCCTGGTGAACCGCCTGGGCCTCGGCCCGACCGCGGCGTCCCGCTGGGTCTACGAAGGCCTCGCCCCGAGCCCCGCTCCGAACCTGCGCACCCTCACCGTGCTCGACCCGGCGGCCGGATCGGGGGCATTCCTGCTCGGCGCGCTGGCGGAACTCGTGGCGCTCCGGTGCGCGGCAGGTGAAGGGCCCATCCAGGCCGTGAAGCGCGACGTGCTCGCCAATTCCCTCTTCGGAGTCGACCTCACGCCCACGGCCGTCCGGCTCACTGAGTTGCGCCTCTGGCTCGCGCTCGTCGCCGATGACGACTCGGACGCGGCCACCGTCGCGCCCCTGCCGAATCTCGACGGTCACGTCCGCCAGGGCGATGCGCTCCTCGACCCGCTCGCGCTCGCCGGGTCTCTGGGAGGACACGGCCTTCGCATCGGCGGGCCCGAGGTTCGCCGCCTCGCGGCGGCACGACGCACACTCTTTGACCTCTCGGGCGCACCCAAGCGAGCCGCTCAGAACGAGCTGGGACGCGCGGAAGCGGCGCTCGCGCGCCGGCTCTTCGCACAGGCCATCGCTCGCCTCGAGGAGACCATCGGCGAGCTGATGACCGCGGCCAAGGATCGTGACCTGTTCGGGCGCCGTCGCGGCCTGGCTCCCGCCGAGCGCGTTTGGCTCAGGCGCGCGCGTCAGGGCTTGCGCGATCTGCGCGGTGCGGCGCGGAAACTCGCTCGCGACGGCACGGTCCCATTCTTTTCCTTCGAATCCCATTTCGGCGACGTCGCGCAGGGTGGTGGGTTCGACGTCGTGGCGGGGAACCCGCCCTGGGTGCGGGCCGAGCGCCTCCCGGCCGTCGTGCGCGAGACGCTGGCGGCCCGTTACTCGTGCTGGCGACCCGGCGGGGCCGGGCAGGGGTTCGCTCACCTTCCCGATCTCGCCGTGGCGTTCACCGAACGGGCCCTCGAGCTGGTACGTCCTGGGGGCGTCGTGGCGCTGCTCGTCCCCGCCAAGCTCGCGTCGAGCGGATACGGCGAGTCGCTGCGCCGACGTCTGGCGCACTCGACGAGAGTGGAACGAGCCGCGCCACTCACCGAGTTCGCCGCGAGGTCCTTCGCCGCGGCCGTGTATCCGATGGCGCTCGTTGCCGCCCGCGCCGACCCTACCGGCGTGGATACAACGGCGACCGCGCTGGGCCCCAAGGGCGCGGCCCCGGCAATCCCGCAGCGTCTGCTCCAGGCCACCGGTCCGTGGATCCTCGCCCCCGACGCCGATCGCGTGGCGCGACGCCTCCGCGCCGCATTCCCGACCGTCGCCGACCGCTGGACGCCGCAGCTCGGCGTGAAGACCGGTGCTGATGACGTCTTTCTCGTGCGCGACGCCGGCACCGGTACACGACCCGCGGTCCGAGGTCGCGACCTCGGGGCGTGGCGCTACACCGCGCGCTTTCACCTCCTCTGGACTCACGACTCGGACGGCCGGCCCTTGGCGCGTCTGCCCGCGGATGTCGCCGCGCAACTCGCGCCCCATCTCGACCGCCTACGCCGCCGCGCCGACTACCGGGCCGGCGCGCCCTGGCAAGTCTTCCGCACCGGGCTCGCGCAGGCGAGGCATCGAGTCCTGTGGCCCGATCTCTCCCGCCGGCTCGCGGCGGCAGTGCCCGACGCGGCGATCGTGCCCCTGAACACCGTGTACGGCATCGCGACGCGTGATGGACAGGAAGCCGTGGCACTCGCGGCGCTGCTCAATTCACGGTGGCTCACCGCGCTCGCGCGCCTCGTCGCCGATCCCGCGCGCGGCGGGTTCCATCGCTTCAACGCCGGCGTCGTGCGAACGTTGCCGGTCCCGCGCCCAGGCCCGGTCTGGGCGGCGCTCGCCACGCTCGGCGCGCGTCGTGAACCCGCCGACGACCTCGTCGCGGAAGCCTTCGAGCTCGACCACCGTGATCGCCGGGCCCTCGAGATCGATCCTCAGTGAGGACCTCGTCCCGGTCCCGGAGCCGCTCACCCTTGCGCTCCGGCCGGGGGGCGAGGCGCCGCCACGCGCAGTCGCGAGCCGCGCGGCGCGCGCGCTGCTCGACGGGGCAGCGCTGGAAGCAGCGCCGCATCCGGAAGCGTGGCCGCCATGGCTCGCGCCGCACCAAGTCCCCGCCGCGGAACGGCTGACCGCTATTCTGGGCCGGCACGGCGGTGCGCTCCTCGCCGATGCCGTAGGCTTGGGCAAGTCCTACGTCGCCCTCGCCGTCGCGCTCGCGACGGATGAGCCTTTCTGCCTC
>Ga0193723_1000337_pt1 | contig 18122 bp, 11 predicted proteins | sample H2m2metaG_FD_143042 | JGI IMG/M metagenome (GOLD analysis project Ga0193723, IMG submission 143042) | Soil microbial communities from a riparian zone of the East river system, Colorado, United States - H2m2 | ecosystem: Environmental > Terrestrial > Soil > Riparian zone | place: USA: East River...
CCGCCTGCCCCGCTGCCCCGCTGCCCCGCTGCCCCGCTGCCCCGCTGCCTCACGTCCTCACCTTTGCCAACAACACCAACCCCGCGAACAGGAACACCACGTTCGGGAACCACGCGGCCACGATCGGATTGATCACCCCGCCCGCCCCGATCGCCTTGGTGATCTGGACGAAGAGCAAGAAGATGACGGTCGTGCCCAGGCTGATGGCAACGCCCACCGCAGCGCCGGCCCGCGGCGAAGTGACCGCGAGCGGAGCGCCGAACAGAGCAATGATCAAGCAGGTGGCTGGAAGCGCCAGCTTCAGCGCCTGGTCCACCAGGAGCTTGTTCGCGTCATTCCCGGAGCGTTTGAGCGCATCAATGTAGCGACCCAACTCCGCGTAGCGCATCTCGTCCGGCGCCTTCGGCTCCGCCAGCAGATCGGCCGGGGACTGCCGGAGCGCCCTCAGCCGCATCGTGCGGAAGGTGAACGTCGCCTGCCGGTCCGGGCCCACAACCACCCGGCTTGCCCCGTTCCGCAGACGCCACGCCTTGAGCTTGTCATCGTAGCTTGCGCTATCCGCGGTGAGCACCAGATCCGGGTAGGACAGCCCGGTTCCCTGGCGTTCGAACATGAGCTGCTTGAGTTGCCGGGTACTCACGTCGAGCGAGCGGATGGTGTAGACCCACCCCTTATCGCCCCGGTACACGAAGTTGAATCGCGTGCGGGTGGGCCGGGCCTGTCTGGCCTTTTGAATCTCGAGCTGGCGGGCCGTCGCGCCCGGCGCCAGCTCTCCCACCAGGAAGGCCAGGGCCGAGGCCGCACACGCGGCAATGAATACCGGCCGCATCAGCCGGTGGAAGCTCTGGCCGCCGGCCTTGGCCGCGGTCAGCTCCGAGTGCCGTCCCATGGCGCCGACGGTAAAAACGGTAGCGAACAACACCGCGGCCGGCATGACGATAAAGGCGTTCTCGGGGATGGAGTAGATATAACTGATCGCGATCTCCTTCATGCCCAATCCGCGATCGAGGAGCCGGTTCAGGTTGTCGGTGAGGTTGATCAGGATCGAGACCAACGGAAATCCGAGCGCGGTGAGCACGAAGATCCGGACCCAGCTCTCGATCACGTAACGATCGAGTTGCCGCAGCCCGCTGAGCCGCAATAGGCCGGCTCTCCGGATGGCCCTCCGCCTTCGTTGTAGCCCGGAGCTGAGCCGTCGAGTCAGGGGCAGCAACGGACGAAACAGTGGCAGCACCCGTCGGAGCAGATGCTTGAGGCCATCGAGGAGCTCCTGGAAGTCTCCCCCTCGAGTCGAGCCCGACTCCCGGCTCACCTTGAGCAGCCCCAGCACCCCCAGCACGGTAAGCAGGATGTTCGGCGTCCACATGGCCACCCAGGGAGAAACGAGGCCCCGGTCAGCTAGACTTTCCCCCGCGGTGAGTCCCACATAATGGATGGAGAACACCAGGAGCCCGCCACCGATCACCAGTCCGATACCAGCTCGGGGGAACCTGAGCGCCATCACGATGCCGACGATCACGAACGAGATGCAGGCCAGGCTGATCGCCCACTTCTTATGTACCTCGACCGCGTAGCGATCGGCTCGGCGGTCGGCGTCTCTGACTCGGTCGGTCGCGCTGGCCACCTCCGCCCAGCTGGAGAGCCTCACCCTCGGGCGCATGACCGGGCGGTTCTGGAGTGGCAGCTTCGGGGAAACTCCTTGTGCAGCCCCTTGGGCCTCTGCCGTCCTGGGAAGAAGGGCCGCGAGGACCGAGTGTAACCAGCCGCAGTACCCCTGTCGCGACGAGTCGGGTGGAGCAGCCGGGATTGCCCGAAGCGGAGGCTGCTCCAGGAGCGTTCGGAGATCATTGAGAACCAGCTCGGACCGCTCGCGCCGGGCCTCCGCCTGCTCCTCTCTGGCGTCATGAATGACCGTGAGCATCTCGCAGGTGCTCATCTCCCGGTCACCTCTCACCGACTCGCTGGTGTTCCGCTGCAGCTCGTCGAACACGTTCTTTACCCGAACTTCGTTGACCGTGAAGTAGGTGAGCTGAAACCGGGCGGGCTCGGCGGGACGATACTGGTGAATGGCCCCGTCATACAGGCGCAAGCTGAGGTCGGTCTGTCCCTCCGCGTACGCCATGGCGCCGCTGTCCGCGTAGATGATCCGGCGGCTGGACTCGCCTCCCACGTCATAGATGGTGACCCCTCGCAAGCGGCCGGTGGCGGCATCGATCCGGCTGGCCCGGAGGAAGTACTGGGAGGGAGGTACCTCGTTGATCACCTGCTCGCGGAGCTCGAATGTGGGCTTCTTCCTCCCAATATCGATCAACAGGGACCGGAGCTGCGCATTCGTCCGGGGCAGGACCTGGTCGACGAAGGCGAAATTCAACGCGGCCATACAGGCGCCCCAGATCAGCACTGGGGTCAGCACCTGGTACACGCTGATCCCGCTGGCCCGGGTGGCGGTGAGCTCGTTGTCGGCGGCGAGGTGGCTGAAGGTGTAGAGCACAGCCAGCAGCACGGCCATCGGCAGGGTCATGGCGATGATGAACGGCAGGCTCAGGAGGAAGACCTCCCCGATCACGGTCCAGGGCAGGCCCTTGCCCACCAGCGCGCCGAATTTCTTGGCCACCTGGCTCAGGAGCATGAGGCTGGTCTGGGCAGCCAACGCGAAGAAGAAGGGTGCCGCCAGTTGGCGCAGGATGTAGCGATTGAGCAGGCGCAAGTCGGCTAACTTATATAGTTGTAAGGGTTTCGTGCGCTCATTATATTTGCCGATCCACTACTCCAAAGCCCTATCGTTGGGTTTCCCGTAGAGTGGCGCGCTTTCACGTCGCCCTAATCTGCCTCGTCACACTTCCGAGGGTCCTCGCCGGCCAAGCCGATTCGGCTCGAGCCGACACGGGCGCCATCGGCGTGCGGGCGACCTTCTCCGTCCCACGGTTCGAGCTGCGTGAGCCGGAGGCACTCCGGGCCACCTGGATGGGGGCTCCCCGGACCCCGCCCGCCCTGCGCGCGGCGGCCTGGGACAGCACGGTCTCTGCGGTGCTCGATTCGGCCCGGAGCCAGCGGGTCGCTGCCCTTCGCTTCATGGCCCTGTACGGGACTGAGGCTCGAGAAGAACGTCCGGACGAGCAGGGAGCCCCGCAGCCGAACCGCGGTGTCTTCGGGCTTTCCAAGAAGTATGCCGACCTCGCCCTCGACGGCCAAGTCAGGTTCGAGCTCCGCACCGACCGACTTCGAAACGAACGCTGCAGCCCGGCCTTGCTGCTGGATCCAAACTCCGGCTGCCGGGGCGGCTTCAAGCCACCGCGCCTGGACAACCAGGTCAACGTGAGCTCCGGTGGAACTCTCGGGCGGCGGGTGCACGTCGCGGTGGACTATGACACCGAGCGGGATTTCTCGGCCAATAACAACATTCAAGTGTACTACGAGGGTCTCGAAGACGAGATCATCAGGCGGATCGAGGTCGGCACCGTTACCTTCCAGCCTCCCCAGTCCCGGTTCGTCACCGCTGCCATACCGGCCAACAACTTCGGCGTCAACGCCAAGTTCGAGGTAGGTCCGTTCCAGTTCCAAACCCTGGCGGCCACCCAGAAGGGAAGCCAGGTGGCTAACCGGACTTACACCATTGGCCAGACAACCAGCCAGGCTCAGGATCGTCAGGTACGCGACCTGGACTTCGAGACCGGGCGCTTCTTCTGGGTCGTGGATCCAACCACGGCGCTGCCGGGGTATCCGGCGATCGACATTCTCAACCTTGCCGGTGCGGCCGTCGCGCCCACAGCTCAGCCGGCTCAGGTGCGGGTCTACCGCTATCGGCCACCCCCGGGGGGGAACAGCGCCGATCCAAACTTAGGCGGGATCACTGCGCTGGCCCGCACCATCGATCCGGCGCAGAGCTTCGGCCCGGTGCGGTGGCAGCTCCTGATCCAGGGCACCGACTACTATCTGGATCCGTCGGGGCTCTGGTTCGCTCTCTCGACAAAGCTCGACCAGAACGACTACCTGGCCGTGAGCTATACCACCGCGGCGGGGACGACTGTCGGAAGCTTCCCGTCGGACGATCGAGGCAAAAGCTCCACCGATAGTGTCCGTCTCATCGTGGAGCCGAAGAAGGGCCCGGAGGCGGTAACCTTTCGCCATGAGATGCGGCAGATCTACCGGGTGGCCGGAGCGGATCTCGATCCCGCATCGCTTCAGGTCAACCTGTCCCTCAACCGCTCGGAGCGGCCCCAGGGCGCCGGCACGACGTACTTGGCGCTGCTCGGGTTGGCGGTGGCAACCGATCAGAATGTCTTTGACCGGGAGAACCGTTTGTTCCCCCGCACCCGGGACCCCGACGCCTCCGAAGCGCTGCGCGAATCGTACATCATCTTCCCCAGCTTGACGCCGTTCGCAGATCCCCGCTTGAGTGCGGCCGAGCGATCCGACTCGCTCTATCGCACCCCCCTATACCTCCTGTTGACCCAAGGCCCGTCGGCCAGGTTTCAGATCAGGCTGCGCTATAACTCGAGCGGCGGTGGCGACCGATCCACGCTCACGCTCGGCGCGCTCCAGATCCGTGAGGGCAGCGAGCAGCTCCAGCTCGGGGGTCGGCGGCTGGAACGAGGAGTAGACTACACCATCTCGTACGACCTGGGACAGGTCACGTTCCTAAACCCGGACGCTCTGTTCGGCAGCTCCCCCGGCCAGATTACCGCTCGGTTTGAGGAACAGGGGCTTTTCGCCGTGGCGCCAACCACGATCCTGGGGCTCTCGACCCGCTACAGCCTGGGCGAAACCGGCGAGATCAATCTGATCGGGATGTACCAGAGGGAGCAGAGCGCATTCAACCGGCCGCCCCTCGGCTTCGAGGCGTCCGCCAACCTGATCGGCGGCATCAATACCGCGCTCCACTTCAAGCCCTCCGGTCTGAGCAGGTTTCTCAGCGGACTGACCACGACTCCTGCGCTCGCACCGTCACTGCTGGACGTGAATGCGGAGTTCGCCTTTACCAAGCCGGATCCCAACCGGTCGGGGCAGGCGTATATAGAGGAGTTCGAGGCGGACGCCGGCGTTCCGCTGCAGCTCCGGGAGACGGCGTGGGAATTTGGGAGTCGCCCCCAGGTGGCCGACGGCCTGGAAGATCTCGGTTTCACGGGCGGATTTGAGCCGGATGACGCGGTCGCCCTAACCTGGCAAAACCTGGTGCCGGTCGCTGGGAGCAATCGGCCGCTGGAGCTCCGGCCCGAGGACATCGATACCCTGATCCGGATCTCGGGACGGGCGGAACAGCTCGAGACCGCCATGTACCTCACGCTCCACGCCGACACTGCGGGCGGAGTGGTGCAGCGGAACAACGCATCCCGCTGGTCACTCCCCGAACGGCCGGGCCGTCCGCGGTGGCGGTCGATGGTCACATCACTCAGTTCGACGGGTGTTGACCTCACCCGCGATGAGTACCTGGAGTTCTGGGTGTTCCAGGCGGGGGCCCGCACCGCGGACTCGGCCGGCGTCCGGCTGGTCTTCGACCTGGGTACGGTGAATGAGGATGCGCTGGGCCTGGCGCCCGACAGCATTACGGTCACGGGCACAGACACCCTCTTCAGCGGCCGGCAGTACGTGGGGGAGGGCCGGCTCGATACCGAGCGCAACAGCATCGACATCTTCGACGCGCACGTTGACGATACCGGAATCCTGGGCGACCGGCCCGATGTCCTGATCGACGGAACGACCGGTGCGCTAGTGGCCGATCTCCCGCTTTGCCAACGGATCCTGAGCACTGCCGTTCCCGTGTTTCCCTGGGGCGATCTCAGCGGTCGATGCACCAACGGGAACGGCACCCTGGACACCGAGGACCTGAACGGCGACAACGTGCTCAACTCCTCGGGGGCCAACGAGAACGTCTTCCGCTATATCGTCAGCCTCAAGCCGGGAGACAAGTATTTCGTGCGCAACGGGGTTCAGCGGCAGGAGATCGATGGGACCGTGAGCGGGTGGCAGCTCTACCGGATCCCGATCCGCACCCCGGACGTGAGCATCGGCAGCCCCAACCTCCGGTTGGTTCAGCATCTTCGCCTCACGGTCGTGGCCCCGCCGGATCCGCTTCAGCCCGACGACGTGGTCGCCCGATTTGCGCTGGCCCGGATGCGGCTGGTGGGCTCTCCCTGGGTGCGGCGGTCCGAGACGCCGATCGCCGGAATATCGGGATCGCTGGGGGAACCGACCGGGGAGGTGATCGCGTCGGTTGTCTCCACCGAGAACCGGCTGGATCTCGGATACGAATCCCCGCCGGGAGTCCTCGAATCGGGGTCCCGGCGGGGAGGCGATCGCAGCACGCTTGGCACCCAGATCAACGAGAAATCGCTCCGCCTGATCGCTCGCGGGCTCGAGCTCGGCGAACGCGCCGAGGCATACCTGCGCTTCCCGGCCGGGCCCCAGAACGTTCTCGGATATCGTGCGCTCCGGGTCTGGATGAGGGGCCGGGGGGCCGAATGGGAAGCCGGCGACTATCAGGCGTTCATTAAGCTGGGAAGCGATGACCGGAACTTTTATCTCTACCGTGCGCCGGCCCGCAGCGTGTCCTGGGAGCCGGAGTTCGTCGTCGACCTCGAGGTCTGGCGGCGGCTCCGGGCCGAGCTGGAGAGCCGCTGGCTCAGCGGCGCACCACCCTCCGGGGCGGCCGAGTGCGGAAGTCTCGACCCGAACGCGTTTGTTGCGTGCGATGGGCCGTACCTTGTCCACTTGGCGGATCCGGGCATCAACCCGCCCAACCTGGCGGCAGTGCAGGAGGTGTCGGCGGGGATCTATCGGGTGGCCGCCGCCACCTCGGCCCCCGATGCAGAGCTGTGGGTAGACGACATTCGCCTCGACCGCCCGGTGTCGGAGGTAGGAACGGCGATGGCTGTGGATACCCGCCTCGTCGCCTCCGATGTGGGAAGCGTCAGCGCCGCCTACATCCGGGAGGACGGCCAGTTTCACCAGATCAATAGCGACCCGACCTATCGCACGACCGGCACGCTCCAGCTGAACACCAACTGGCGGCTCGACCGGTTTCTCCCGCCATCCCTCGGGCTGTCGGTTCCGCTCGCCGTCACCTACAACCGGAGTGACGTGAACCCACAGCTGCTTACTGGCACTGACATCCGAGGCACGGCCTTGGCGGGACTTCGTAAGCCGCAAGCTTGGACTGCCAGCTACAACCTCGCCATCCGGCGAAGTCAGCGCGGCAGAACATGGCTGACCCGCGGTCTGGTAGATCCGTTCTCGGTGGCGGCGGTGCTGACCCAGGGGCGAGCCCGCACCGAGCTGTCGGACGCGAACAGCGACGCCTACTCCGTGTTGCTCGGCTATGCCTTGCAGCTTCCGCGGCGGGGTCCGCGACTGCCGTTCGGCGGTCTGGTAAGGGGGCTGCCGAAGTGGCTACGGGAGAGCGAGGGTGGGAAGGCACTCAGCAAGGCGACCTTCAGCCCGGCACCGTCCAGCATCCGATGGAGCAGCGGAATTACGCGGGACAGGGCGGATTACTCGCTGTTCTCCGTCCCCGTGGCTCGGCCGGATGATCCGACGGCCCGTCCGACGCTCTCGTTAACCCATCTCTGGCGCAACTCCGGTGGCCTCACCTGGCAACCGCTGGGCATGCTCTCCTTCACTGGCGACCTGACCAGCACCCGCGATCTCCGGGTCTATCCCGACTCGACCTCGCTCGGACGGTTGGCGTATGCCGAACGCCGGTTTCTGCTTGGAGTGCCGGTTGGGGTGGAACGCGACCGGACGCTGACGACCGGCCTCGCCCTTACCCCGAGACTGAGCTCATGGCTCAGACCCCGATTCACGACTTCGAGCAACTTTCTTCTCTCCCGAACCCTGACCAGCCGCTCTCCGGTGCAGGTGGATGGCGACAGCGGCGCATTCATTCTCCCCCAGACGCTCAATAACGCCCGGGTTCGGGACATCGGACTGTCGGTGGATCCGTCGCGTGCCCTCCGCCAGTTGTGGGGAGACAGCAGCGTGGTAGGGCGGGCGGTGGCACGGGTGCGGCCGGTCGACTTCAGTACCAAGCTCACCCGAACGTCCACCTTCGACCTGAGCGCTTTCGATCCCGGCATTGGCTTCATGCTCGGCCTGGGCGGGCGTGACCGCTTCCTCACCCAGGAGGGCGAAAGCGCCCGTGGGGTCACCGAGAGCAGGACGGCCACGGTCGCGACCGGGGCTGAGCTGCCGCTGGGATTCAGTGCGACGGTCTCCTACTCACTCATCCGAACCGATCGCTTTCAGCAAGTGGCGAGCGGGTTCACCGAGACCACAAGCCGGCAGCGAGAGTGGCCCGTCGGGACTCTGCGGTGGACCCGTACCTTCTCCGGCGGTCCCCTCACCCTGCTGGCGACCAGTGCGGGTATCCGCCGGCGCGAAGGCACCTCGACCCAACCCAGCGGCGGAGGCGAAGGGGCGCGGAGCGCAACCTCGTCCGCCACCTTCACTCCCGATCTTCAGATCTCGTTCAGAAATGGACTGGGTCTGACGACAGCGTACTCCACCCGCTCCCAGCGAACCGAGAACAACGGAAACGCAACCGTACTGGACCAGAACGACCTGACCGGCACCCTGAGCTATTCGTTTGCGCTGCCGGCTTCGCTGAGCCGGATCCGCAAGCGGGTGCGTTCCACCCTGACGGCCGTCTCATCCAAGACTCTGACCTGCCTCGAGCAGGGGTCCGGCAGCGATTGTACTGTGGTCACCGACGTGCGTCGGCAGGAGGTTCGTGGCGGGCTCGATACCGATTTTCTCAAGACCGTGACCGGCGGTCTTCAGTTTGGCTATTCGATCAACGATGCTCGTCATCTCAGCCGGCGGACCTCACAGATCTTCCTGCTGTTGTCGTTCCAGTTGTCGCTGTATGCAGGGGATTATCGGTAAGGTCGGTAAGGTCGGGAAGGACGGGAAGGACGGGAAGGATATGGACAGAGTAGCTGAGGCCATCACGAGCATCCGCCCCTGACTAGGTTACTTCATGCGTCGATTCTTTCCCGTCCTTCCCGCCCTTCCCGCCCTTCCCGCCCTTCCCGTCTTTCGCGTCCTTACCCTTGCCGTCCTCCTCTTCTCCGCCTGCAGAGAGAAGGCGCGGCCGCCGCGGGAGTTCAATGGTGAAACCGCTCTGGGCTACATCCGGAGCCAGGTGGCCTTCGGCCCCAGGATTCCCGGGACCGAGGCCCATCGGCGCATGGGTGAGTGGCTCGACAGTCTGCTGCGCCAGCGGGCCGACACGGTCGTGGTTCAGCAGTGGAAGCACGTCACCAGCAAGGGCGACACGCTTCCGCTGAGCAACTTCATCGCCCGGTTCAAGCCGACCGCGGAGAAGCGGATCCTTCTGCTGGCCCATTGGGATAGCCGGCCGGTCGCCGACAGTCCCCAATCGACGGACTCCACCAAGCCGGTGCTTGGTGCCAACGACGGGGGCTCGGGGGTGGCGCTGTTGCTCGGCGTGGCCGATGTGCTCAAGCGAACTCCTCCTGCTATCGGTGTGGATCTTCTCTTCGTGGACGGGGAAGACTATGGTGACTTCACCAAGACACCGAACGATGTGCTCATCGGATCGCGGTACTACGGAGCCCATCAGCTAGGGGGAAAGCCGCTGTACGCCGTGCTGTTCGACCTCATCGGCGACAAGGATCTCCAGGTCTACCAGGAGGGCAACTCCCTGATCGGTGCACCGGAGGTCGTCGAGCTTGTCTGGGACACGGCCAAGGATCTGGGCTATGGCGGCTATTTCATCAGCTCGCCCAGACACACTCTCATCGACGACCATCTGGAGCTGCAGAAGGCGGGCATTCGCGCGATCGACGTCGTGGACTTCGACTACCCTGCCTGGCACACGCCTTACGACACGATCGACAAGGTGAGCGCGGCCAGTCTCCAGGTGGTCGGCGACGTGGCCGCGGCGCTGATAAGACGGGAATGACGGCCTTTCCCGTCCTTCCCCGCATAAAAACGCCTACCGCCATACCGCCGTACCGCCCTACCGTCTTCCCATGCCCCCTCCAGAGCGTCGGGCATTGTTGCTTCTTCTCGCCCTGGCCGTGGCTGGCCAGGGGGTCCGTTACCTGCTTACCAAGCCCGGTGAGCCAGCCGGCGGGGTGCAGCTGCTCGCTACCCTCGGGGCCGAGTCGCCCTTGGCTCAGCGAGACAGCGCCATGCGGCAGGGCCGCCCGCTGGCACAGGATGAGCATATCAATGTGGATCTCGCCCCGGCAGCCGAGCTGGCCCGGCTACCCAGAGTAGGGCCCCGGCTGGCCAAGACCATGGTGGCCGACCGGCAGGCCCACGGTCCATTCGGCAGCCTGGAGGGCCTGGACCGGGTGGCCGGGATTGGACCCGGCCTGCTCAAGACCATCGGCCCGCACGTCGTCTTCAGCGGGGCACGTACGTGCGAGGCGTGCCTCGCCCGGGGATCTGCACCGCCTGAGTCATCGGGCGACGCCCGCCCTTCGGCAGGCTCAGGGCAGGCTGTCGCCCCTACGAACATCAACACCGCCAGCCTCGCGGAGTTGGACGCCCTGCCCGGAATCGGTCCGGCCAAGGCCCGAGCCATACTGCGGTATCGTGAGGAGCACGGGGGCTTTGCCACTATCGAAGGGCTCGCCGGTGTGCCGGGCCTGACTCGGGCCGTCCTGGCCCGCCTCAAGGAAAGGGTGGTTGTCCACTGATGTCCGGCTAAGGTTCCCGGCGCAACCGGCCGATATTACCTCCTGACTATCCCTGTCCCCAAACCAAAGAGATCATGGCGACGGCAGCAGCCGGTGGTGATCGGCTCGGCGAAATCCTCCTCCGTGAAGGCCTCGTCACGCGCGAGCAGCTTGCGCAGGCGTTGACGGAGCAGAAGAACAGCAAGCACCGGCTCGGCTACGTACTGGTGAAGCTCGGGCTTGTTCAGGAGCTCGAGATCACCAAGGTGCTCGCCCGCCAGTATCGCATGCCCGCGGTCGATCTCACCCGGTTCGAGGTCGATCCCAAGATCATCAAGCTGGTCCCCGCCGAAATGGCCACCAAGAGCGTGGTCCTCCCGCTGAAGCGGGAAGGACGAACGCTTACCGTCGCCATGGCCGATCCGACCGACCTCGGCCTGCTCGAAGACCTCAAGTTCATCACCCGCTTCGACCTGTTTCCGGTCATCGCGGGGGAGTACACCCTCCGCAACCTGATCGAGAAGCACTACGAGTCCTCCGACCAGCAGCTGCAGAGCATCCTCAAGGACATGGAGGAAACGGGCGAAGACGTCGAGGTCGTCGAGGCAGAGGAAGACGAGACGGTCACTCAGGCGCAGATCGACGATGCGCCCGTCGTCAAGCTGATCAACGGTCTGCTCACCGACGCCGTGCGCCGGGGAGCCAGCGACATCCACATCGAGCCCTTTGAGCACGAGATCCGGGTGCGGTACCGGATTGACGGCTCGCTGCTCGAAATCATGCGGCCGCCACTCAAGATGAAGGCAGCGCTCACGTCCCGCGTCAAGATTCTGTCTCAGCTCAACATCGCGGAACGGCGGGTTCCCCAGGATGGCCGGCTCAAGCTCAAGATGGGAAGCCGGGTCATCGACTTCCGCGTCTCGACGCTTCCCGTGCTGTTCGGCGAGAAGATCGTGCTCCGAATCCTCGACAAGGGGAACCTGACGCTCGACCTGACCAAGTTCGGGTTCGAAGTGAAGGCGGAGAAGGATCTGATGAAGGCCATCCTCAATCCGTACGGCATGGTGCTCGTCACCGGACCGACCGGCTCCGGCAAGACCACCACGCTCTACTCCGCGCTCTCCCGGATCAACACACCCGAAGTCAACATCATGACGGCGGAAGATCCGGTCGAGTACAATCTGATGGGCATCAATCAGGTGCTGGTCCGCACCGAGATCGGCCTCAGCTTTGCGGCCGCGTTGAAGGCGTTCCTGCGGCAGGACCCCAACATCATCATGATCGGTGAGATCCGGGACCTGGAAACCGGCGGCATCGCCATTAAGGCGGCGCTCACGGGCCACCTAGTCCTCTCCACGCTGCACACCAACGACGCGCCCAGCACGATCACCCGTATGATCGACATGGGCATCGAGGCGTTCAACGTGGCCAGCGCCGTAAACCTCGTCGTGGCACAGCGATTGGTGCGCCGCATCTGCAAGGATTGCAAGGGCGAGCACAAGTACAAGGACGAGGAATTAGCCGCCTTGGGCACAGATCTTGTAAAGCTCAAGGAGCTGACATTCATGAAGGGCTCAGGCTGCGATACGTGCAGCGGAACCGGGTACAAGGGACGCGCCGGCCTGTACGAGGTCATGGCCCTCTCCCCGGAGCTCCGCCGCATGATCCTTCGGGGGGCCTCGGTCGCGGATATCCGGGACCAGGCTGTCGTCGAAGGCATGCTGACGTTGCGCATGGACGGGATGAAGAAGATCGAGCGCGGTGTCACAACCCTCGAGGAAGTGGTCAAGGAGACGGCTGAATGACGTTCAACCTGCGGGCACTCTTAGAGGAAATGATCCAGAAGAGCGCCTCGGACCTGCACATCACCGCAGCCGAGAAGCCCAAGCTGCGGGTAGATGGTGAAATGGTGGACAGCTCGGTACCTGAAATGCTGACCCCCAAAGACACCCTTCAGCTCGCGTATTCGGTGCTCACCGAGAACCAGAAGAAGCGGTTCGAGACCGATGACGAGCTCGACTTCTCCTTTGGCATCCAGAACCTGGCGCGCTTCCGCGGTAACGTCTTCAAGCAGCGCGGATGTGTGGCCATGGTAATCCGCATGATTCCCTTCAATGTGCGAACGTTTCAGGACTTAGGCCTTCCTCCTGTCATTGCCAAGCTGGCCGAACGGCCCCGTGGCCTCATCCTGGTGACCGGTCCAACCGGCTCGGGAAAATCGACCACGTTGGCAGCGATCATCGATAAGATCAACAAGGAGCGAAAGGGCCACATCATCACGGTGGAAGACCCGATCGAATTCATCCACAAGCACCAGTCCTGTATCGTCAATCAGCGCGAGATCGGCACCGACACCAAGTCGTTCGCTTCGGCCCTCAAATATGCCTTGCGGGAAGACCCCGACGTCATTCTGGTGGGAGAAATGCGGGACCTCGAGACGGTGGGTGCCGCGCTCACTATCGCAGAGACGGGTCACCTTGTCCTGGCCACGTTGCACACCAATTCTGCCGCCGAGTCGATCAACCGAGTCATCGACGTCTTCCCGTCCAATCAGCAGTCCCAGGTTCGGACGCAGCTCGCGTTCGTCCTCGAAGGCGTCGTCACCCAGACGCTGTTGCCCAAGCTCAAAGGGCGGGGACGCTCCATGGCGGCCGAGATCATGGTGGCCACGCCGGCCATCCGGGCGCTCATCCGGGACGACAAGGTCCACCAGATCTATTCCGCCATGCAGTCGGGCAAGAAGTTCGGCATGCAGACCATGAACGACGCCCTGTTCCAGCTCTATACCGCTCGCGAGGTCGCCCAGGAAGAGTGCGAACGTGTGTCGCATGATCCCAAGGAATTCCTGCGGATGATCGGCATTACGCCGATGGAAGATCAGGAGATGGGCAGTGCCGACCGGGCCCAGCAGCAGCAGCAGCAGCGCGCGGGTAATCGCCCTAAAGTCTCGTAGTCTCGATCCGGGAGAGGACTGATGCCACTGTTCGAATATACCGCGCGCAACGCCGCGAACGGACAGATCCAGAAGGGCCAGATAGACGTCAAGAGCAAGGAAGAGGTGAGCGCCCACCTGCGCAAGAACCGGTTGATTCTGGTGAGCGTGCGTGAGGCGCCCAAGAGCATCAGTTTCGGCGGGCTGGGCAAGGGGAGGGTCAAGACCCGGGACATCGTGATCTTCACCCGGCAGTTTGCCACCATGATCAACGCCGGCCTGCCACTGGTCCAGTCGCTCACCATTCTGGCCACCCAGACCGAGAACAAGACTCTGTCCGAGGTGACCAAGGCCGTGGTACACGACGTCGAGTCGGGCAACACCCTGGCCGATGCGTTCTCCAAGCATCCGAAGACATTCAGCGATCTCTTCGTCAACATGGTGGCGGCCGGCGAGGCAGGCGGTATTCTCGACACCATCCTGATCCGACTGGCCACCTTCCTCGAAAAGAGCGACGCCCTGATCCGAAAGGTCAAAGGCGCCATGGTCTATCCGGCCGTGATCTTCAGCGTCGCCATCATCGCGATCTCGGTGCTGCTTATCTTCGTCATTCCGACGTTCCAGAGCATGTTCGCCTCGGTGAACCTCGAGCTTCCACTGCCCACGCGAGTCGTGATCGGGATGTCCCAGATTCTGATCGGCTACTGGTGGGTGGGTCTGGCCGGAGCCGGGCTTGGGATGTTCGGATTCAAGCGGTACTATGCTACGGCTCCGGGCCGGCTCCAGATCGACGGCCTGATGCTGAAGGCTCCGGTTATCGGCGATATCCTCCGGAAGTCCGCCGTATCCCGGTTCACCCGCACGCTCGGCACCCTGATCTCCTCCGGCGTCTCGATCCTCGATGGGCTCGAGATCACGGCCAAGACAGCCGGCAATCAGGTGATCCACAATGCAGTAATGGAGTCCCGGCAGTCCATCGCGGGGGGTGAGACGATCGCGGCCCCGCTGGAGAAGTCGAAAGTCTTTCCGCCGATGGTCATCTCGATGATCGCGGTCGGCGAGCAGACCGGTGGCATGGATGAAATGCTCACCAAGATCGCCGACTTCTACGACGAGGAAGTCGATGTCGCGGTCTCCGCCCTGCTCTCGCTGATGGAGCCGGTGATGATCGTGGTTCTGGGCGTGATCGTCGGCGGCATGGTGGTCGCGATGTACCTGCCGATCTTCGACATGATGAACGCGGTGCAGTAAGCCGCTGCCGGCAGCCTAGATCCGGCTGTCACCGCAACAATGAGATCGCCCCACCGGCCAAGAGGCCAGTGGGGCGATCGGCATTTCAGCCCGTCTGGTTCGGGATGGCCGCAAGTGGCCCTGGAATTGCCCTCACTGCCGACATCTGCATCCAGATCCACAACCCAGCTCTAACAGTCTTGGAGGGTTCCATGGCAGGTAAACGACTGGTACTACTCGCGCTAGCCATTCTGGCTGGGTGCGGCCGCGAGCGGACTAGCGCCCCGGCAGCAACCCGCGATCTGCAACGTCCTGCGGTGGACGCCAGAGCCCCGCTGAACGACCGTGCGGCCAAGAGCTCGCCCTCCAAGACGACCGCCAAGCCGGTCGCCCAGCAGGCCGCCAAGCCGATGCCCCGCACCCTCGCGGCAGGCACCGCCATCTCGGCCAAGTTTGATGCGGGCATCAGCTCACGGACCCACAAGCCGGGTCAGAAACTCACCGGCACGGTGGCTGCCGACGTCAAGGACAAGAGTGGCCGCACGGTGATCCCGGCGGGTGCCAAGGTTCTTGTGACCATCACGGCGATTCACGAGTCCGAGAACAAGGGCGACAAGACCGGCAAGCTCGTCCTGACCCCAACCCAGCTGGTGATTGCGGGCCACAGCTACCCGATCTCCGGCTCGGCCAAGGCGCTCGATCGCACCCTGAAGGATCGGAAGACCAATGCGGGCGATCTGGCCAAGGTAGGGGTTGGCGTCGGTGCAGGCGCCCTCCTGGGCACGGCAGTGAGCGGTGGGAGCACGAAGGGGGCGGTGATCGGTGGCGCGGTTGGTGGCGCCGTCGGGACCCAGCGTGCCATCCAGACGCAGGATCGGGACGTCGTAGTCCCGGCCGGGTCACGCTTGAAGGTGACTCTCGGCTCTGCGTTCCGGCGCAGCATCTAAACCCATAGAGTAATTCACGCCCCGGTCAGCTGGTTGGCCGGGGCGTTGGGTTGTACCCTGGTCGCCTTTGGCTGTGCTGCTATACTGGGGCATGTCCAGGGCCTTCGTAAACGAGGATGCCGGGTCGGGCGAGGCCCCGGCTCGATTTCCGCTACCATCGCGCGACGATCCATCGTTCGATGCGGCGGCGGCCCGAGCTCTGCTCCAGGGCGCTCACCTCGGTGACACGGCCAGCGCGGAAGCGGCAACCGGGTACTACTGGGGAGAGCCGAAGCTGCGGCCTTGGGTGGAGCGCATACTCGCTGAGGCGCGTCAGGATGGCAACGAGCGGCTGGAGCAGCTGGCTGAAAGGTTTTTGCGGGTGGTCACCAAATCGCGGCGCTCTGATTGACAGGGTAGGGGTTAACCCCTACATTGACCCACGGCAAAGCAAGACCGTAGTGGGCGTAGCGTCGCGGAACCAGTGACATCCGCAGGGACCTGGCTCACAGCTGGGTCTTTTTTTTGTTTTGCAGTACCCGGCGGCGGGGGCATCGACCGCGAACCTTCCACTGTCGGCAGGCACGGCATCACCGGACTCCGACGACAAACACACTGAGGGAGTAGGACATGGCACGTACCACCGGAACCGTGAAATGGTTCAACGACGCGAAGGGCTTTGGCTTCATTACCCCGTCCAACGGGCAGAAGGACTGCTTCGTACACCACTCCGCCATCCAGGGCAGCGGCTTCAAGTCCCTGGCTGAAGGCGAAAAGGTGGAGTTCGACATCGTGCAGGGTCAGAAGGGTCCGGCGGCGGAGAACGTCACCAAGATCAAAGACTGATCGTCGAATCAGCCGAGCTCGTCTTGGGGCCGTCCGGGAACCCGGACGGCCTCTTTGTTTGAGGGGCAGCCGACTCTCGGGCTGGACGGGACGGCCGCAGGTATTAATCTGGAGAGACCGGTGCAGGGCTGTAGATCGCCGGGTCTGCGGGCATCCGAAGGACGGAGGCGACATGACTGATCGCGACGACGTGACCTCGGCCGATATCAACGAGGCCCTCAACCCTCACCGGGACGAGGAGCAGGAACGGGCTCGCGAGCATACGACCGACGTGCTCGCTCGCCGCGGCGTACTCCTGTTCGGCGACGAGAGCGATGACGAGCTGGCCGAGCTGTGGTCGGCGGTGGACCGGTTCGAACTGGTGGTCGAGTTGCGCGGAGGTGACACGATGACCAACTCGCCCGACTCGTCCGAGCCAGACAATCCCGCCTTCGTGCTGCCGGAACGGAAGGCGGGCGAAGCCGCCGGCAGCTACACCCGGCGGATCCTGGAGGCCGCGGCCAGGCTCACTGGGCTGGAACGAGGGAACTAAAGAACGTTCCGCTGCAGGCGCGCCTCCCTCCGGTAGGGAAATACGTCCACGACCTCACCGGCGGCCAGCCGTCGCTGCACGCCCTGCCAGAAGTCGAGGTCGAGCAGATCGCTGTGCGCCGCCAAAAAGGATTCGCGAAGCCGGCCCGGAGGGACCAGAAACGACCTGAACTCCTCCGGGAACACGTCCTGCTCGCCGACATGGAACCAGGGCTCGGCCGCGAACTCGTCCTCCGGTGCAACCGGCGGAGGAACTCGCCGGAAGCGGCACTCCGAGAGGAGACACAGCTCGTCGTAGTCGTAGCAGATCACCCGCCCATTGCGAGTCACCCCGAAGTTCTTCAGTAGCATATCTCCCGTGAAGATGTCTGCCGCCGCGAGGTCCTTGATGGCATTTCCGTAGTCGATGACCGCGTCCCGGGCCGCTTCGTCGTCCGCTTCCCGCAGGTACAGGTTCAGCGGGGTGACCCGTCTTTCGGTATAGAGATGACGGACAATGACCCGGGTGCCCTCGACCCGGACGGTTGCGCCGGCCACGCCGAGTAGGTATGCCAGCAACTCGTCGGGAAAACAGCGGACGGGAAACTCCAGGTGCTCGAATTCCTGGGCGTCGGCCAGCCGCCCCACCCGGTCTCGCACGAAGACAAAGTGGTACTTGTCCATGACCAGGCGCCGGGTGGCATTCTTGGGCGCGCCGAAGGTGTCCTTGATCACCTTGAATACGACATTGAACGAAGGAAGGGTAAAGACAGCCATCACCATCCCTTCGTCGCCTTCGGCAAAGGCAAAGCGCGCTTCGGGCTCCTCCAGGTGGTGCATGAGGCTGCGGTAAAGCTCGGTCTTTCCGTGCTTGTTGTAACCGATGGAGATATACAGCTCGTTCACCGGCTTGAGCGGCATGATAGAGCCGAGGAAGTCAACCAGGGCGCGCGGTCGGGGAGAGTCGACCCGGAAGTAGGTCCAGCTGAATCCGAAGACCACGCTTGCCTCATCCGACGTCATCAGCACCGC
>Ga0193723_1000338_pt1 | contig 18076 bp, 17 predicted proteins | sample H2m2metaG_FD_143042 | JGI IMG/M metagenome (GOLD analysis project Ga0193723, IMG submission 143042) | Soil microbial communities from a riparian zone of the East river system, Colorado, United States - H2m2 | ecosystem: Environmental > Terrestrial > Soil > Riparian zone | place: USA: East River...
TCGCGTCCTCGAGATCGGCCATATAGACCTTCTCGTGATTGCGCCGGGCGGCAAGCAGGGCCCCCTCGTTCACGAGATTGGCGAGATCGGCTCCCGCCATTCCCGGAGTTCCGCGCGCCAGCGTCGTCACGTCTACATCCTCGGCCATCGGCTTGTTGCGGATGTGGACGCGAAGAATTCCCTCGCGCCCGCGCAGGTCCGGCAAATCCACCACGATCTGCCGGTCGAAGCGGCCGGGTCGCATCAGGGCGGGATCGAGAACGTCGGGTCTGTTCGTGGCGGCAATCAGGATCACGCCTTCGTTCGACTCGAAGCCGTCCATCTCTACTAGCAGCTGATTGAGTGTCTGCTCTCTTTCGTCGTGACCACCGCCCAGCCCAGCGCCACGATGGCGGCCGACGGCGTCGATCTCGTCGATGAAGATGATGCAAGGAGCGTGGGCCTTACCCTGCTCGAACAGATCGCGTACGCGACTCGCGCCAACGCCGACGAACATCTCAACGAAGTCGGAACCCGACATCGAGAAGAATGGACGGCCGGCTTCACCCGCGACAGCGCGCGCCAAAAGCGTCTTACCCGTTCCCGGCGGACCGACGAGCAAGGCACCCTTCGGCAGACGTCCGCCGAGCTTGGTGAACTTTTGCGGATCCTTCAGGAATTCGATGATCTCCTGCAGCTCGACCTTGGCCTCGTCCGCGCCCGCCACATCGTCGAACGTCACCTTGGGGGTGTCGCCGGTGAGGAGCTTCGCCTTTGACTTCCCGAAGCTGAACGCCTTGGCGCCGCCGGCCTGCATCGAGCGGAACAGGAAGAACCAGATTCCGAAAATCAGGAGGTACGGGAACAACCCGATGAGCAGCGCCGTCATCGACGTGCGTTGCTCTTCCGCCTGGATCTGGACTCCGTGCGCCTTGAGCTCCTTCAGGTCGTCGCTCGAGTTCTCCATCGGGAGCAGGACCTTGAATTTCTGGACGAGTCGTCCGCCCTTGGCCTGGACCTTCTGCTTGAAGTCGCCCGTTAGCGCACGGCCGCCCTGGATGGTGACCTTGTCGATGTTTTCGCGCTGGAGCTGCGATGTGTACTCGGAGTACGATATCTCCGGCGCCGCGTCGGCTCCCTTCCCCGAGAACTGGATGATCGCGACGGGTACCAATATGACGAAAACCCAGAACGAGAGCTGCTTGGAAACCTTGCTCCAGTTCGTCGGCTTCTTCGGATTTTTGTTAGGCATCTGAATAGGCATTACTGCAAGCTCGCTATGTACGGCAAATGGCGGAAGTTCTCCGCGTGATCCAACCCATATCCAACCAGAAACTCGTGCGGCGCATCGAAACCAACGAACTTCGCATCGTGCTTCAGTCCATCGGCGATTCGCTTATGGAGCAGCGCACAGATCTCGAGCGACCGTGGCTTCCGATCCTTAAGTATAGACATCAGACGATTCAATGTGCGGCCGGAATCGACAATGTCTTCAACTAAAAGGATGTCTTTTCCCTTCAGCTGCGTTTCGGGGTCGTAAACCAGATTTACGGTCCCGCTTGACACCATCCCATCTCCATAGCTCGAGGCCACCAGGAAATCCACCTGCAGCGGCCGCGTGATCTGCCGCACGAGATCGCTGAGAAATATGAAGCTTCCCTTGAGCAAACCCAGCACCAGCAAATCGCCATCCGGATAGGCAGCCGTGATCTCTCTGCCGAGCTCCGTGACCCTTTTTGCAATCGCCAGCTCGTCGAACGCAATCCGCTTCACGGCTCGACCCGACAGTCGAGGATCCGACATCACGCCGAGCGGCTTGAGAGTGCTGCTCATGCCCCCGTCTCCGGGGCGTGTCCGCGAGTGGGCACTCGCCAGCGCCGCAACAGCATGTGATCACGTCGCATCAGGATTTCGATCCCGCCGGAAAGCTGAATCGTGCCTCCTGTCGCTCCACTAATAGTAAACTGTGCGGCACGGTGAGTTCCGCGCCGATCCATCACTACGCTGGCGCGCGCCGCCAGAGCGGGCCACAAGACCCTGAGCGAATCGGCGTCGTAGCCCTCGAGGCTCGAGCGGCTGATGCGGAGCGCTCCGCCCTGATCCGCTTCTGTCTCGACGCTACCAGCCAGATCCTCGAGCGAGCGACGCCATTTTGCGGCTTCGCGAGCCAGTGCCAACAGCTCGTCCGGGAAGCCAGGATTCCTTTTCACGATCGATGGAAGGATATCGAGCCTGATCCGATTCCGAAGATGTCTGCGATCAGAATTGGATGGATCCTGCACGTATGGCACGCGCAGACGCTGCGCATACGCATCCAGCGTCGGCCGATTGAAGTCGAGAAGCGGGCGGACGATCTCCGACTCGGCGTAGAGTCCGGCAAGTCCCCTCGGGCCCGCGTCGCGCAGAATGCGCATGAATACCGTCTCGATCTGATCGTCGCGCGTGTGTGCAGTGACAATCGTCGCCGCCTTGTCCGATGCAACCTGGTGGAGGAAGGTCCATCGGCCGCGCCGCCATTCTTCCTCTCGCGTGCCCACGGTCGATGCGCGTCCCGAGGCGCACGGAATGCCCGATTGGCTCGAGTAGCGCGCCACGAGGGCCGCCGCCCTGCCTGCCGCCTTACCGGTTCCGTGATCGAACGTCGCGACGGTGATGTGCCGACGCTTTCGCGCGGGAAGCCGCGCCGCGGCAGTCAGGAGCACCATCGAATCGAGACCGCCCGAAACAGCGAGAACCGCGTGCTCGCGGTTCTCGAGTGCCGTCTCAACAGCTCTCTCTACCTCGGAAGCTTCAACCCGGCCGATCCCCATGATAGTTTTAAATCTACCTATTCGCGGGGGAGTTTCGCTTGGAAACGCACGGTCCGCTGGGCACGGTCTGGGTTTCGTTCGGCCTAATCGCGTTTTACATCGCGTTGATCTGGCTTAACTCGCTGCTTGGCCTGTTCCTCACGCCGTTGTTCATCGTTCCAGGGACGTGGCTGCTCGACTGGCGCAAGCGGCGGAAGGGCGAGCTGGCCGAGTCGGATCAGGGGTAGAGCCTACCAGGGATACAGCGCCTGGTAGTAGGCGCGATTGCGAAGGATCGTCCTCACGTAATCGCGCGTCTCAACGAACGGAATCCGCTCGGTGAACACTTCCGGATCCGCCGCGCCCGTCTTGCTCGACCACTTCTCCACCCGCGACTCGCCTGCGTTGTATGCGGCGAGAACCTTTACAACTTCCGGATACTTGCGCGCGAGCCCACTGAGGTGAGCAGTGCCGAGCTTGATGTTGGTCGCGGGTTGATAGAGCAGCTCAGGATCCCACGGGCCGATGCCCTTCGACTCCGCTACCGTTTTTCCAACCGCTGGCATGAGTTGCATGAGGCCCCGCGCCCCCGCGGGTGAGGTCGCCAGCGGATTGAAATTCGACTCCTGCCGAATCAGCGCCGCCACAAGAACCGGGTCGAGGCCGTTCTCCTTGCTGCTGGCGATCAGGGTCTCCCGCTCGAGAACAGGAAAGTAGAGCCGGTAGTTCTCGGGACTGCGTCCAATCTCATCGATGGCGCGGCGCCCCAGAGCAATCGACCGCGAGGCCTGGTCGCTCCCCGCGAGCGCGTGCGCCGTTGCGACCATACGCGTCGGATTCGACAGTGCGTCGCGGAACAGCCTGTCGTTCTCGAATCCCGCCTCCACATCCATTCCTACATCCCGGAGCTCGACGATGCGATTCATCGCCGTGTCGATTGCGGGAACCCTCCCGTAATTCGATGGGGACCGGTCGGGCGCGACGAGCGTGGTGTCGAGGCGCTTCGCCGCCAGCACCGCGTAATAACTGAGCGGCTCCTTGCTGACAATGGATCGCCATCTCGCGTTGCCTCGCCTCTTGTCGCCGAGCGCGACATAGGAGCGTCCGGCCCAATAGGCGGCAGCCAGCGCTTCGGTGCTGTTGGAGTCGCGGGCGATGAGCGAGTCGAATTCAGCGGCTGCAGCCTTCCTGTCTCCTTGTATGTACGCGATCATCCCCGCCCGGAAGCGGGCGTTGGTCGCGTGCCGGCCGGTGGGAAAGCGCTTCAACAAAGCGGTCAGAGTCTGTCTTGCGTCCTTGTCGCGATTGTCGTCGGTAGCGAGGTCGGCGAGAAGGAGGAGCGCGGACGCAGCGCTGGTGTCACGCGGATAGGCGGTGGTGATGGCGCGCAGCGTGGTTCGCCCGGCCTCGGTATTACCAAGGGCGATCTGGGCTCTCGCCCTCTGGTATTGCGCCGCGGCAGCGAGGTTTGGCGGCGTTCGCACTCTTGCGAACTCTGTGGCAGCGTCGGCGTAGCGCCTCAGTCGAAAGAGCACCGAGCCGTATGCAACCCTGTCGGAGACGTCGCCGAGTCCGGCGCCAAGCGCCTTGGCGTAGGCAGTGGCCGCTCGATCTGGTAGACCCGATTTGCCGGCGGCGCGGGCGATGACGATCTCCTCCCGAGGAGCGGTCGTAGTGAACACCTTGTCGAACAGATCGATTGCTTCGCGGGTGTCTGCCGAATTGTTCGAGCCGGCGATCAACATCAGCAACTCCCCACGCGCCGCAGTCCGGGAAGCATCGTCGGCCGGAGGGTTAATGCGCAGCCGCAATGCATCCAGTTTCGCGCCCAGCGCGCTGTAGACGCGGATGGCACCCGCGAAATCGCGGGTCCGTTCGCGAGCGATCGCATCGGTCCAGCGGATGCGGTCACGCGCAACATCGGTTCGAAGTTTCGCGAAGTATCCTGCCCTCGCGCCACTGTCTCCGGTCACACCGGCCGCTCTGAGGTAGAGCCAATCGGAGATCTGGGGAAGCTTCTGCGCGGCCTGATCGTATCCCGCGCGCGCGGCATCCAGACTGTCGGCGCGATCGAGCTCACGAGCGCGAAGGACCAGGGCGCGGTCTTCCGCGGAAAGCACGTGCCTGGTCGTGTCCCCCGCCTGAACGGCGGCTGAATCCTTCTGGCTCGGTTGTGGATTTTGGCATGCGCTCGAAGAGAGGACGAGCGCGACGAGCGGGAGTAGTAGCGGAGCTATCGCCAACGTGTGTGATCTCCATCGAGGATTTTGTTCGCCTCTTCCGGTCCGCCGCTGCCGGACGGATAAGTCGGAAGCGTAGTTGCTGGATGCTTGTCCCAATACTCGAGTATCGGATCGATGATCGACCATGCCATTTCCACTTCGTCGCTGCGCGTGAAGAGCGTCGGATCGCCGATCATGCAATCGAGCAGCAGAGTCTCGTACGCCGGGTGCGCCTCGTTTCCGAATGCCTCGGCGTACGTAAAGTCCATGTCGACCGGGGTAATCTCGAGGCCGGGCGTGAGCTCGTGCATCGCGCCGGGGGTCTTCACCTGGAATCGAAGGGAGATTCCCTCATTGGGCTGCACTCGAAGCGTCAGCACGCTGGGAGACATCTCCTCGACGGCCTTTTGACCGAACAGCAGTAGCGGTGGCGAGCGGAACTGAATGGCGATCTCGGAAATTCGCGTCGACATCCGCTTTCCCGACCGCAGGTAGAACGGGACTCCCTTCCAGCGCCAGTTGTCGATGGAGATCCGCATCGCCGCGTATGTCGGGGTGAGAGAGCCTGCCGATACATCGGGCTCGCTCCGATAGGCCGGTACTGACTTCCCATCGAGCATGCCCGCATCGTACTGCGCGCGTACCACTGGCGGCTCACACCCATCGTGAATCAGCTCGCGCACCGAGTGGAGCACTTTGACTTTCTCGTCGCGAACGGCGTCCGCGGTGAAGCTGCTGGGAGGCTCCATCGCCGCGAGCGTGAGCAGCTGCAGCAGGTGATTCTGGAACATGTCGCGCAGCACGCCCGCCTCTTCGTAGTACTTGCCGCGCCCTTCCACGCCGACGGACTCCGCCGCCGTGATCTGCACGTGCGAGATGTAGTGGCGGTTCCACAGCGGCTCGTAAATCGAATTCGCAAAGCGGAAGACGAGGATGTTCTGGACGCTTTCCTTCCCGAGGTAGTGATCGATTCGATAAATCTGGTGCTCGCCGAACTGCTCCAGCACGAGGTGGTTGAGCGCCTTGGCTGATTCGAGACTGCGGCCAAAGGGCTTCTCGATCACGACGCGGACCCACGGACGCTCCTCATACGAGTGCGTTCGCCACGCGAGCCCGCTCGTGCACAAGTGCTTGAGTGTCGTCTCGAACACGCTCGGCGGAATCGCGAGATAAAACAGTCGGTTCCGTTCCTGCTGGGGCGACGGCGCTTCGATCTCCTTGAGCCGTTTCTCGATGTTCACGTAGGCGTCGTCCTTGGAGAAATCGCCGCCGGCGTAGTGAGTCCGCTCGCACAGCCACTGCCAGACATCGTCGTGCACCTTGTGGATCTCGTCGGAGTTGGCCATCGCCTCGCGCATGATGCCGCGGAAACCCTCGTCGGTATTCTGATCCCGCGCGACGCCAAGCAGGGCAAAGTTGTCGGGCAACAGCTTCTGCTCGGCCAGATAGTAGATCGCCGGAATCAGCTTGCGCTTGGTGAGGTCGCCGACCGCCCCAAAAATCACCATCGTGCATGGATCGGCTTTGTCCCGACGCCCTCGCTTGCGCGGAGCCCGTACCATCGGAACCGAAACCGGAGTTCTCATGACTTCTTTACCGCGTGACCACCGAATTCGTTGCGCAACGCCGCAATGACTTTGGCCGAGAAGGAATCTGTCTGCCGCGAACGGAGGCGCGTGAGAAGCGACAACGTGATCACGGGCGCGGGGACATCGAGATCGATCGCTTCCTGCACCGTCCAGCGCCCCTCGCCGGAGTCCGCGACGTATCCGCGCAGCGCGCTCAGCTCAATGTCTTTCTGGAAGGCGGTTTCGGCGAGCTCATTGAGCCACGAGCGCACGACACTTCCATGGTTCCACACCGCGGCGATCTTGTGGAGGTCCAGCTTGAAGTCCTTCGACGCGTGGAGAATCTCATAGCCTTCTGCGTAAGCCTGGAGCATTCCGTACTCGATCCCGTTGTGAATCATCTTCACGTAGTGGCCGGCGCCGGGAGGTCCCATGTGGCCGTATCCGTCGGGCGGCGCCAGCGTCTTGAAGATCGGCTCGCACAACTTGAACGCTTCCTCCGACGCGCCGATCATCAGACAGTATCCGTTGGCGAGACCCCAGATTCCTCCGCTCGTTCCCGAATCGATCAGTTGGATCCCCTTTGCCTGCAGATCGACCGCGCGCCGCATCGTGTCGTGGAAGTTGGAGTTGCCGCCGTCGATGATCACGTCTCCCTTCGAGAGTCCGGGCAACAGCGAAGCAATCGTCTCGTCCACGGGTTTTCCCGCGGGGACCATGATCCACACGATGCGCGGGCCTTTGAGCTTTGCGGTGACGTCGCTCAGGCTCGTGGTCCCGATGGCGCCGAGCGAGACGTACTGTTGCACCGTCGGCGGTTTCCGGTCGAAGACAACGACTTCGTGGCCACCCTTCAGCAGCCGTTCCGACATGTTGCCACCCATTCGGCCGAGGCCGATCATAGCCAAGCGCATTGCCTATGCTCCGGAAAGTTCGAGATGGAGAAGGCGCTCCAGATCGGAGCGAAGCTTCGCCGCGGACGTGAATTGAAGCACGTTGATTCCAAGGGTGCTCGCCGAGATGAGATTCTGCTGGCGGTCATCTATGAAGAGCGAAGTTGCCGCCTCAGCGTGCGCGATGCCCAGGGCACGATGATAGCATCTGCGGAGCGGCTTCCTGACGCCAAGCCAGCATGATGACAGAAAGGCCTCGAAGATCTGGGAGATTCCGAACTTTTCGATGCGGTACATGTTGAGCTCTTCCGATTCGTTGTTGAGCGTCATCATCGTGTAGCCCGCGTGCCGTGAGAGCGTACGCGCGATGCCGATCGTTGCTTCGTCGGCGATGCTCTGGGACTGCATGAACTCCACGAACTCTACGCGCGAGAATGTCCTGGGAGTGTGAAAGATGGCGATGTCGAGATACTCGTCGAGAGTGATCCTTCCCTCCTCCCAGTCGCTGACGACTTCCTTGTGGCGCCACTCGAAATCCTCGGGATTCAGGTCGAACCGCTCGACTGCGCGCTCTCGCTGCTCGTGGTCCCAGCCGTTCGAGCCGAGCACTCCACCGATGTCGAAGAAAATGTGTGTGAATTCGGTCACGCAATCAGCACCGCGCGCGCTGGTGCGCCGTCGCAGCCTTCGATCCGGAGCGGAAGGCAGATCAATTGATACTCGCCCGGCGGAGGCGCCGAGAGATCGAGACCCTCGAGAATCACCACCGACTTGGCGAGAAGGGTGCGATGGGCTTGGTGATGTCCCGAGTGAAACTGCTCGATCGACAGGTAGTCGATTCCGACCAGCTCGACACCCTTGTCGACCAGGTACTCCGCGCCGTCCGGGGCGAGATACGTATAGTCAGGCACGAACTGCTTCTGCGAAAGAAGTGCGGAGTTCCTTGTGCGCAGCAGTATTCTCGTGCGGCCTCTCAGGTCATGCGCCTTGAGCTCTGCTGCTCCAATCGCGCGGACGCTGTCGGGAAAGCTTACAAGCAGCGCGGGTCCGATCAGGCGATCGAGTGGAATCTGGTCCACCGGCTGGCCGTCGTCGAAGAAGTGCCGGGATGCGTCGGCGTGGGTCCCGGTGTGCGAGCCGAATCGTATCGCCGAAACGTTGGCACCGGCCCCCTTGGCAACCGCCTGCTGGAGCGTAATGTCGATCTCGGGGTTTCCCGGGTAGACGATTCCGCCCGAACGGATCGGCACCGAGATGTCGTAGATGCGGCTCACGGCCCGTAGCAAAGCAACAGTCGTGCGCGGATCAGGATGGCAGGCTCGTAGATTCGCTGGCGCTGAGGATGAAACGCGGGATCGCGGCCTCGAAAGACGTTCCGTCCTGCCGCAGAAGGCCATAGTGGCCCTCCATCCAGCCTTCTCCTGACTTGAGAATGCAGAAGCTCTGGTATTCGTGCACAGCCCCGGGCATGATCGTCGGCTGCTCGCCAACAACTCCCTCTCCAATCACTTCCGTGTCGACTCCCTCGCCGAAGGAGTCGTGAATCAGCCACCGGCGTGTGAGAAGCTGGGAAGCGAGGGTCCCGACATTCTCGATTCGCACGAAATACGCGAACACGTAGTGGCTCTGGGAAGGCTCCGAGTGATCGCGGAGGTACACGGGCCGAACTGTGACGCGAATCCCTTCCGTTTCGCGATAGAAGAATGGTGGGCCGGACATGCTTCAAACTAGTGGAAAAACCCACTGCGAGAATAGTTGGGTAGTACTAGCTCTTCTCGCAGTGGGTTTTGTGCCTACCAGATAACTGGTCTGACCGAATCCGGCCTCACCATCGGATCGCCGGCTTTGCAACCGAACGCCGCGGCAAACTGGGGCAAATTCGAAAGCGGTCCGTTTGTTCTCCACCGCCCCGGAGCGTGCGGATCGGTATTGATGCGCACCCGCTGCGCTTCTGGGTTGATGTTCTGTCTCCAGATCTGGGCCCACGCCAGGAAGAAGCGCTGCTCGGGCGTGAAGCCATCAATGAGCGGCGGCCTCCCCTTCTCGGCCAGGGCTTTCTCGAGCGCGGCATAAGAAACCGAGAGTCCGCCGAGGTCGGCCAGATTCTCACCGAGGGTGAGCTTGCCGTTCACGTGAACGCTGTCGAGCACCGTGTAGGAGTCGAATTGAGATGCCACCAGACCGGTTCCGCGCTTGAACTTCTCGAGATCGGAAGCGCTCCACCAGTTGCGCAGATTGCCCTGCGCGTCGAACTGCGAACCCTGATCGTCGAAGCCGTGCGTCATCTCATGTCCGATCACCGCGCCCATTCCGCCGTAGTTCACCGCGTCGTCCGCCTTCGGATCGAAGAACGGGGGCTGCATGATGCCCGCCGGGAAGACGATCTCGTTCATCGTCGGGTTGTAGTAGGCGTTGACGGTCGGCGGAGTCATCGTCCAGTTGGTGCGGTCCACGGGCTGGCCGATTTTCGCCAGGTCACGGCGCCGCTCGTACTCCCGCACAGCGAGCTGATTGTTCAGGAAGGAGCCTGGCTTGACGCTGAGGGTAGAGTAGTCACGCCACTTATCCGGATAGCCGATCTTGTTGGCGAACGCGGCGAGCTTGCCACTAGCCTGGACTTTGGTTGTGTCGCTCATCCAGCCCAGCGTCTGCAGGCGATCGTGGAACACCGACTCGAGGTTCCGCACCATCTCGAGCGCGCGCTGCTTGGCGTCGGGCGTGAAATACTGGGCGACGTACGCCTGGCCGAGGGCGTCCCTCAACCCTTCATCGGTGGCGCGCCCACACCGCTTCTCACGCGGGAGCAGCTCCTTGGCGCCGGACAACGTGCTGCCGAATCGGAAATCCTCGTTCACGAACGCCGAGCTCAGACTCGGCGCGGCCGCGTCCGCAATCTTCCAGCGCAGATAGGCCTTCCAATCGGCTAGTGGCGCCGAGGACAACAGACTGTCAACCGATTTGAGGAAGACCGGATTTTGAACGTTGATCGTCGCGATGTCGCTCCTTCCTTCTCCGGCAAAGAACCGGGGCCAGTTGAAGCCGGGAGCGAGCTGCCGCAGCTCCACCGCCGTCATCTTGTGGTAGTTGGCGTTGGGATCGCGCATCTGGACGCGCGTCATCGCGGGCTTGGCGAGAGCAGTTTCTATGGTCACAACTCTTTGAGCGTCGGCGCCGGCCTCGGATGCACTTTCGCCGAGAAGCTGGAACATTTTCGCCACGTGGTCGGTGTAGTTGGTGCGGATGTCGGCGTATCTCTTATCCGGATTCAGGTAGTAGTCGCGATCGGGCAGCGAGAGACCGCCCTGGCGGATCCCAGCGATCACTGACGTACTGTTCTTCGCATCCTGTTGAGATCCGAAACCGAACAGCACCGGAACGCCTTGCGAATGGAGCCGCGCCACTTCGGCTTCGACTTGCCCGCGATTTCGGATGGCGGCGATGCGGGCGAGAGCGGGCGCGATCGGCTGCGACCCCGCGCGCTCGGCACCCGCGGAATCCATGCACGAGGAGTAGAAGACACCCAGCTTTTTCATATCCGCGCTCGCCTGCGAATTCCCGCTCGCCGCGGCGTTGCGGAGGATCGTGAGGAGATTGCTCTGGTTATTCTCGCCCAGCTCCGCGAAGCTGCCCCAAACCGAGTATGCCGGCGGGACCGGGTGGGTCTTTACCCAACCGCCGTTGGCGAACTGGTAGAAGTCGGTGCACGCCGAGACCGAGCGGTCGAGGTTGGACGGATCGAGCGGCGTTGCCTGCATTGGGACGACCGACACCTGGGCCGCGACGGGGGCCGCAAGCGCGAAGCTGAGCGCGAGCGCGCGTAAAACGGAACGCATGCGATACTCCGGGTGAGAAAGTTCAGCCGGGGAATCAATCCCGCGCGCGTTGGAAGTCCAGCCCTTTGTTTTTGTGTCATCGTCCTGTCATCTTCGCGCCGGTCCGTCGGAGGGGGTCCTCTTCGTCGGCAGAATTTGGCTCATGTGCCCGCAAGCGGGCGCCCGAGCCCTAACTGCGGTCCCTCGCTCCGCTCGGTCGCGGGTCTCCTGGTCGCCAAATAGGTGCCTCCTACGAGGACCCCCTCCGACTCCCCGTTAAGCAGCGGAGCAGCGGCAGGTCGGGCGCGGTCATCTCATGCGCGCATGGACCGCGGCTGCACCTCGACGAGCTCTCGATTGGGAGGGAGGTGCGGGTGTCCTCGTAGGCGACGTTCAGCGAGCGACCAGGAGACCCGCGACTGAGCGGAGCGAAGGAGCGTAGTTGGGGGCTCCGCCCGAGCGAGCGTCGTCGCCGAAGAGGACACCCGCGCCGACCGACCGCGCGACAATCTCAAACTGTCAGCCGCGAGCCCGTGCGCGCAGTTTTTTCTTTTTCGCGGGCTTCATTATGCTCCCCCGGCACCTCGGCGCGCCGCATCTGCAGACGTAGAACTTCTCGAGCTCAGAGTCGTTCTTGCCGGTGCGCTCGTACTGGTAGTCGTATGCCAGCTCTTCACCGGGCTCGATAGTGTGCAGCGCGTGGATGAAAATCTTCCGGTCGGTGATCACGGCCTCGCAGTTGGGCTCGCACGAATGGTTGATGAAGCTCGCGTCACCGCCGCCGGTCTTGATCGCGCCATCGATCACGGTTTTGCTGTCCAGTGTGAACAGGAACGTGTGGTGGCGCTTCATCCTGGTGTCGTCGTAGCGGCGGTCCGCTTCCTTGTTGCTGATGCGCTCGCCCGTGTATTCGACGATCCGCGTTCCCTTCCTGATGCGCCTGGCGGCGAAGACGCCACGTCCGTGAATGTGTGAATTGCGCACTACGTACAGAGGCTCGCGCCCATTGTTCGACATCGACATCGATTGTGTCTGAGTGTTACCGGTCGGGAGATGCGACTATGAGGCCAGAGCAATCGCCAAGCCCGATGCGGGCCGCACCCTCGCGCCGCAGGTAGCCGCGCATGATGATCTCGTCGCCGTCGTGAAGGAATCTTCGTTCCTCGCCCGTCGGCAGCGTAATCGCTTCGGCACCCTTGCGCGTGAGCTCCAGCAGGCAGCCTTGAGAGCCGGACTCCGGGCCGGACACCGTGCCGCTGCCGAGCAGATCGCCCGGTTGCAGGTTGCAGCCATTGCTGGTGTGATGCGTCAGCATCTGCGCTGGCGTCCAGTACATGTCGGCGAGCGACGCGGCGCTCAGGCGGGACGGCCGCAGGTGTCCTTCGCGCATCATCATCGACCTGATGTAGACCTCGATGATGAGGTCGATTCCCCCATCATGCTTATCCTTGTCCGAAGACAGATACGGCAGCGGCTGTGGATCGCCGGGCGGCCGGAAGAACGCCGGGACGCGATACGGCTCGAGTGCCTCCCACGTCACGACCCAGGGCGAGATGGTCGTCGCGAAGCTCTTCGATAGAAAGGGACCAAGCGGCTGGTACTCCCACGACTGGATGTCCCGCGCCGACCAGTCGTTCACGAGACACACGCCGAACAGGTGCTCTTCCGCGTCCTCGATGCCGATCGGATTCCCGAGCTCGTTTCCCTTCCCCACGAAGAACCCGATTTCCGCCTCGTAATCCAGCATCTGCGAAGGACCGAACGTCGGGGTCAGGGCGCCCGACGAAAGCGTCTGTCCGCTGGGACGGGTCACGTCGCTGCCGCTCAAGACGAGCGACGACGCACGGCCGTGGTAGCCGATGGGGACGTATTTGTAATTTGGAAGGAGCGGAGCGTCGGGACGGAATAACTTGCCGACATTCGTCGCGTGGTAAATCGAAGCGTAGAAATCGGTGTAGTTACCGATCTCAGCCGGCGGGTGCATTTTCGCGTCGGACATCTGGACGAGCGCTCCCGGCGGTAGCGGGTTGATCGCACCTTCGTCACCCGGAGTGCCAACGAGAAGCTCGCTCAGGCGGGCGCGGAACTTCGAGAGGGAATCCTTCGGCGCTTGCATGAGCTCGTTGAGCGTGGGGCGGTCGCACCAGCGCGCCACGTCCCGCGCCTCGCCGCTCCAGAGATTCGCGCTCAGTGATTCGGCGACGTCGACGATCTTGTCGCCGATCGCCACGCCGATTCGGCGCTCGACTTCTCCACGCCGGGAGAAAACGCCGAACGGAAGGTTCTGGATCGGGAAGTCGGTGTCCGGAGAGTTCGCCGACTCGATCCACGAGGTGAGCATGGGATCGTGCGTTTCGTTCACTGATCTCCCGATCGCATTGAGTCAGTGAGGGTGGCGAGCTCATCGATTGGCTCGCGGAACGAGCACGACCCGAACGAGTTCGCGAGCTCCTGGCGCGACGCTTCGATCTGCTCGGCTGTGATGCGGCGGCCGCGCCAGACAATGGCGTCGTCCTCAATGGCGAATGCCTGACGATCACTCTCTTCCAGCGCTGCGATGGCTGTCTCTGTTCTCTCTCCTGCGTACACGAGGGCAGCTGCGACGAATACGTTCAGAAAGCCGTACATCGTTCCGACTGGGCTGTCGGATTCGTAGGTGAGCCTGTAGGAGCCGCGAATCGGGTGGTGGAGCCCGGCGGTCGCCTTGAACGGAACGGCGTCGTGTCGGCAGGCGATAATGAAGTCGATCACTTCCTTCGCAGGAGGAATGGACTCGGGAGTCACGCCACCGGTCCGCACTTTCGCGCGCGCACCGGCTCGAGCGATTGCTTTCACCAGCTGGGAGACATCGCCCCTGGTCGGAATCTCGAAATACGCGATGAAAGCGTCTGGTAGCTCCGATCGCTGGCGTGCAATGTCGCCGACGTTGGCCGCCTTCAGCTCGGCTACATCAATGACGGCGTACCCGTCAGTGGAGCCGAGCGAGTGATGTCGATTGAAGTTGAGCATCTGCTCACCGGCGGCGCGAACGTTCTCGGCGATCAGGACGCTGATACGCCAGGGCTCCGACGCAGCACCACGCGGCAGCAGGTCCCTGCCCGCGTCCTCCAGTTCATTCAAGCGAGACACGGGGACGATGAACCTGCCGAGCGCCAGGTGGTCGCCGCTCTTGCGATACGCCGCATAATTCTCGAGCGCTTCGCGCATGCCCTCGCTGGCCGGAGGAAAGAGCCCGGCGTAGTCGACGAGGCCGGCGAGAAGAGCATCGACGGCTTTCACTCGAAGGCTCTCAACCATTCTTCGGAATCATCGACAGGAAGCTAATCGCCGCCGGCGCGAGTGCGAGATGTCAACGGGTTACGGGCTTGCCCCGTCGGGCATCGCCCCGAGGGTGTCGCCGAAATCCGACGGAGGAGACACCAATTGTATCCGCGCTCCCGACTTCAATCCGAGCTTAGCAACGAGAGGCGTGCCGGAATAGCCGGCGGGGCGAGCCGACCGACTTACCGAAGTCAGATTTTTCGCGTCGAGCCTCGTATCAGCCGCAGGATGAACAGCAGGACCACTGCGCCGATGAACGCGACGAAGATCGTCCCACCCATTCCGCCGAACGGCGTCGAGATGCCGAGCGTGCTGAACAGCCAGCCTCCAATGAACGCGCCGACGATGCCGATGACGATATCACCAATGATGCCGTATCCGGTGCCACCCATCACGAGCGATGCCAGAACTCCAGCGACGAGCCCAACGACAATCCAGGCCAGTATCCCCATTTTGTCCGTCCTCGAAGATTGTTGAATCCTTACGGCGCGGTACGGGAAACGGTTGCACGAGCCTCAAGCATAACAAAAAGGGAGCGCCCGGACGAGAGCGCTCCCCTTTTTTTTTCGAAACTGACGGCTGCTACCGCTTATACTCGAATGAGTCGAATCCGCCGCTCCCGTTGGCTTCCTGATAATTGATCGTATCAACGTCGAGGGTTCCTGTGACGAAGCGATTCTCCTGCTGCGAGCTCAGGGTCAGGTCTGTACCGTTCAGGTCCCAGCTGCCCTGACTTCGGAAAAACTGCGTGACCGATGACTGCCCGGTGGGAGTGACGACGTAGTTGTTTATTTCGGTGTACGTTCCGTTGGAGTTTAGCACGAGGCTCCCGTCAGTGACATCGAGCGTGCCACCGTTCGGAAGGCTCGGGTAATTGGGGTCGTTCGGCTGAATCACGTAATGCGCGGTAAGAGTCTTTCCCGCGTATACGGTCAGCTGATACGTGCCTGCGGCGTCGGCCAGGGGATTGAAGATACCGTTGTCCGTGCACGCGACCGCGAACAGCATTGGAGCCGCCGCAGTGAGGCTCAGCAACAGCTTCGCTTTTCTCGTGAGCATAGTGCCTCGCGCGTTACTGGTTAGGAAGCGGAGCCGCCGTGCGCGCACGGCCCGGCAAATGAAATTGTATGCAATTACCATACGTATTGACCTCGGTTGGTGCTGAGATGTTCCCTGTTCAAGTACGAGTCAAAGTCTGTTGCATCGCCTCCGAAGAGGAGGCCGCTCTGGCGATCGGAATGGGCGCATCGGCCATCGGTCTAGTATCCCGAATGCCGAGCGGACCGGGCCCGATCCCCGAGGCCCGCATCCGTGACATCGCGCGGATCGTGCCACCAGGGATCGCCACCTTTCTCCTTACCTCCGAGACGACTGCCGAGCCGATAATCGCGCAACAGCGATACTGCGGCGCGAACACGCTGCAGCTAGTTGACGAGGTGGAATCGGGGGTTCACCGCGTTCTTCGGGAGGCGCTGCCGGGAATCAAGATCGTTCAGGTCATTCACGTCAGAGACGAAAATTCTTTGGCCGAGGCTCGTCAGGTGTCACCCCACGTGGACGCACTCCTTCTCGATTCCGGGAATCCATCGCTTGCCACCAAAGAGCTTGGCGGCACCGGCCGCGCCCACGACTGGGCGGTGAGCCGGAGAATTCGCGATGCCGTCGGGGTCCCGGTTTATCTCGCTGGCGGATTGAACCCTCAGAACGTCGGAAAGGCGATCGCGCAGGTGCAGCCGTTCGGAGTCGACCTCTGCAGCGGTCTTCGCACCGATGGCCATCTCGACGGATCGAAGCTCGAACAATTCATGCGCGCGGTTCAAGAAGCTTCTGCGAACCTGGTCTCGCCCCCCACCTGAAAATGCCTTTCACCGCTCCCGGGAAGTTACTCACCCGCCGTACGCGTTCCCCTGCCAGATGATGGCTCGTCTCCTGTCATGATGACCCTACTTTTGGACGCAACCCGGACGCGATCGCTCGCTCCATGCCTTCGGTCTGATAAGAGCCACCGAACTCCATCATGAGGGTCATAACGGCAACGACGACGGCGAGCACAAGCAAACCGGCGTCGGGGGTAGCAGGTACCTCGTCGGCCTGCTATCCCAGCCACACCCCCGCGAGCAAATTCAATTGATGCAGTTATTCGCCACCGCCGATTTCGCGCCGCCCCAAAGCCTCCGCCTGAGGCGCGATCGGGCTGAGAGAATACTGAACGGGCTTCGCGCCGCCGTGGTATTCCTCCTCACTGCCGCGGCGTTGATGTACGCGCCACACCTCTCCAGGGCGCTCAACATTGCGAACATCCTTGTCCTCGCGCCGACTCTGGCCTGGACCGTCGCCCAGTATCTGATCTGGTACCGCCGCCCCGAGCTTCCTGATTGGCTGTCCGCGGTGAATCCCATCGTCGATGTCACCGCGGTCACGGCCATCATCGGCGGGGACGCGGTCGCGCAGTCAGGCGTGCTGGCGCTCCGCTCCCCGATTTTTCTGATGTACTTCGTGGTGCTCGCTGGACGACCGGTCGCGTCGTCGGTGCGCAAAGCCGCGCTCATCTCGGCGCTTGCATTCCTCGAGTACGCCGTCCTCCTCGCCTGGCTGTGGGGGACTGATCGCATTCCGGTCAGCGTCAACCCGATCGACGCGGTTCAGCTGGCTCGCATCACTCCGCTCGACGAAGCCGCGAAGCTCGTCCTGCTGGCGGTATTCGGGATCGTCTCGACCTATGCGACCTCCTGGGTCGAGCACCTCGTGCGCGAAGCGAGCAAAGAGTCCTCCGAGCGCCAGAGGGTCGTAACCCGGTTGGTGCAATCCGAGCTGGACACGCTGAAGCTGCAGCTGAATCCGCATTTCCTTTTCAACGCTCTCAACAGCGCGATGGCCCTCATCGCCACCGACCCACCAGCGGCCGAGCGAATGGTCTCGGAGCTGAGTGACTTCCTGCGCCTCGTGCTGTCGACCTCGAGCGAGCAGGAAGTTCCCCTCGAGCGCGAGCTGGGTCTCCTCGACCGCTACGTCGCCATCCAACGAGTCAGGTTCCAGGACCGCCTCACGGTGAGCTGCAACATCGAGGATGGCGTGCGCGGCGCTCTCGTACCGAGCCTCTTGTTGCAGCCGCTGGTGGAAAACGCAATCAGGCACGGAATCAGTCCCCGCGCCGGCGCGGGTTACGTTCAGGTCAGTGCGCGGCGGCTCGGCGATAAGCTGTCGATCACAATTCTCGACGACGGCGTCGGCGTGCGCGCGCGAAGATCACGCGAGCGGTCGCGTGGAACCGGTCTCGGTTTGACCAATACGACCACGCGACTCATTCACCTATACGGGGACAGCCACGAGTTCGAGAGCGGGCCGCGTGATGAGGGCGGATACGCGGTGAGAATCACCATCCCGTTCAAGCTCGGTCGTGTGAGTCCCGGCCGAAATGTCGGCGAGCTGAATGAGACGCTCGCAACGGTGGTGAAATCATGATCGATCAACGGTATCGTGTGCTGATCGTCG
>Ga0193723_1000339_pt1 | contig 18043 bp, 13 predicted proteins | sample H2m2metaG_FD_143042 | JGI IMG/M metagenome (GOLD analysis project Ga0193723, IMG submission 143042) | Soil microbial communities from a riparian zone of the East river system, Colorado, United States - H2m2 | ecosystem: Environmental > Terrestrial > Soil > Riparian zone | place: USA: East River...
GAAGCGGTCTTCAAGAGCTTGCACACCAAACGTGCCAAGGACTACCGCCAGGTCAACGGCATTCCTGACAGCCTGGGAACCGCCGTGAACATCGTCGCCATGGTCTACGGCAACATGGGCGACGACTGCGGCACGGGCGTGGCATTCACGCGAGACTGCAGCACCGGTGAGCACGTGCTGAACGGCGACGTGCTGACCAACGCGCAGGGCGAGGACGTGGTCTCCGGCGCGCGAACCCCTGAGTCCATTCAGAAAATGAAGCGCGGCAAGTTCGCCAAGATCTACCGCGAGCTCGACCGCCTGGCGACCAAGCTCGAGAAGCACTTCAAGGACGTGCAGGACGTGGAGTTCACGTTCGAGCACGGCCAGTTGTACATGCTGCAGACGCGTCGCGCGCAACGAACCGGAATGGCGGCGGTTCGGAGTGCCGTCGAAATGGTGGACGAGGGACTGATCACAGAAGACGAAGCGATCCAGCGCGTGCCGCCGCAGGATCTGGATCAGCTGTTCCATCCAATGGTCGATCCACGCTCGAGCGTGACCGTATTGGCCAAAGGGCTCCCCGCCTCGCCGGGAGCGGCGACCGGCGAGGTCGTGTTCGATGCCGACGAAGCCGAGGCGCTCAAGAAAAAGGGCCACGAGGTGATCCTCGTGCGCCCCGAGACGTCACCCGAGGACTACCATGGCATGGTGGCGGCGCGCGCGATCCTCACCGCGCGGGGCGGAATGACGAGCCATGCCGCGGTCGTGGCGCGCGGGATGGGGAAGACCTGCGTGGTAGGCGCGAAAGAGCTGGATGTCGATCCCGCCGCCGGCCGATTCCGCGTCAACGGCCGTGCGGTCAAGCGGGGTCAGGTGATTACCGTCGATGGGACGACGGGGCGCGTCATCCTGGGCGCGGCGAAGCTGGTCACGCCCAAGGCGGGCAAAGAGTACGCGCGCCTGATGTCCTGGGCGGACGCGAAGCGACGGATGCGTGTGCGCGCCAATGCCGATATTCCGGCCGACGCGCGCCGGGCACGCGAATTCGGCGCGGAGGGCATTGGCCTGTGTCGCACGGAGCACATGTTCTTTGAAGGTGACCGCATCACGCTGATGCGCGAGATGATCGTGGCCGCCGACGAGACCGGGCGGCGCAAGGCCCTCGCCAAGCTGCTGCCGATTCAACGTCGCGACTTCGAGGGACTCTTCGAGGTGATGGATGGCTTGCCGGTCACTATCCGGCTGCTCGATCCCCCGCTGCACGAATTCCTGCCGCACACCCGCGAAGAGATCGCGGCGCTTGCCAAGCACGCGAAGACTCCGGCGGCGCAGCTCGAGAAGTTCATCGAGTCGTTGCGCGAAGCGAACCCGATGCTCGGCCACCGCGGCTGCCGGTTGGGAATCACGTATCCCGAGATCACCGAGATGCAGGCGCAGGCGATCTTCGAAGCGGCGGGCCACGTCGCGGGCAAAGGGAAGAAAGTCACGGTCGAGATCATGGTGCCGCTGGTGGCGGATGTCCGTGAGCTCGTCAATCAGACGGCGCTGATTCGCAAGGTCGCGCAGGAGGTGTTCCATCGCGAGGGCCGCGCCGTGCCGTATCTCATCGGCACGATGATCGAGCTGCCGCGCGCGGCGGTGACGGCGGACGACATCGCCAAGGAAGCGGAGTTCTTCTCCTTTGGGACGAACGATCTCACGCAGACGACGTTCGGGCTATCGCGCGACGACGCGGGGCGGTTCCTGCCGTTCTACGTCGAGCAGGGGCTGTTGTCCGAGGATCCGTTCCAGGTCCTCGATCAAGACGGCGTCGGCAAGCTCATCGAGATGGCGGTGAAGCTCGGCAGGAACACCCGGCGTGATCTCAAGGTCGGGATTTGCGGTGAGCATGGCGGGGAGCCGAGCTCGGTGAAGTTCTGCCATCGCGTGGGGATGAACTATGTGTCGTGCTCCCCGTTCCGGGTGCCGATCGCCCGCCTCGCCGCGGACCAGGCGGCCCTCGAGGAGGCGGGCGTCGTCAGCCGCACGCGCGCTACGGTGTAATCACTTGCCGCCGAAGACCGCGGCGAGCGTACCGCCGATCAGCAGCGCAATCGCGAATCCAACAACCGCCACCGTATAGCCGGTACCCTTCGACAGGCGATGCGTCGTCGAGACGCCAATGCCTGTGAGCGCGACTCCCCAAATACTGAACGGGTTGATGCCCTTCAAAACCGCGGCCATGAATCCCTTCGCCCCCGGTGCGAGGAGATCGAGGCCCAGCGCCGGTTGCATGTCCTGCGGCGAGGTGAGTTGACCGGGTCCCTGGATGTGCAGCACGATGGCTCCGACAATCGCGAGGAGGATGGCGGAGGGCACGGCGCTGTACAGCGCGACGCTGAGGAGTGTGACGAACTGGGCTTCACCGCCGAACAGCGATACGAGCACCCAGAGGAGGAAGGCGCTGATGAACACGATCAGCGTCAGGATGATGAGCAGGATCCCAAGGCCGAAGATGACGAGCAGCGCGTCCCCCGGAAGCGGCCGCCCGGCCGCTTGGGCCGCCATCTGATTCTGGAGCGCGATCTTGAAGTAGGACAGGTTCACGAAGAACAGGATGATCTGCACGACCATGACTGCGGCGTACGGCGCGAGGAACGCCGGCCCGCTGCGCACCCGCTCGAATACGGCGCCGGGCTCGAACAGAACCTTCACGACATCGACCCACGCGTTCCCGCCGCTGGACTGCACGCTGGGCTGCTGAATGCCTTGGCCCATTCCGCCTCCGGTTACGAGTAGACGCCAGGGGAGACCAAACGGCGGCCAATATAGACCGGGAAATCGGAAACGGGAAACGGGAAGCCTAGGGCTTCATCAGCTGGCCCCAATAGACGATGACGTTCATCCCCTTCTCCACAGCGCAGCCGCTCTATATTGATTGTGCGGTCTTGTATTGCGGTATGAGACGGTTCAGGACGTCGAGGCACGACTCTCCACTGGCGTAAACGCCGTCGCCGGCCCGCGCTTCACCGGTGCCCGCCGCGTGCGCGACTAGGGTCTCGTGCGAGTCGAGCACTAGTGCGATCGCCACTTGCGAACGGCTTTGCCCGAACATTTCGGGGTGGTATTGACGAGCCAACCGGCGGACCTGTTCGGCGCGCCTGTTCATCTCCTGGTCGGACAGACCGCTTGACGACGCGGCTGTGTCTTGGGGCTCAGGATCGTGATTGATCCGAATGACGCGCACGTTATCGCGGACCAGACCACGCAGGCCGCGCGGATCGATCACGGCCCAGCCATCACGGCCGGGATTGAAGGATGGCAACGCCCGCTTCAATTCGGCAACATCGATGTCCGTGTCTGGTCGACTTCCGGTCGGGCCGCGATAGTTCAGCGTCGTGAGCGTGCCACGATACACCTGCAGACGTGAATCGTGAACGAGAAATGCGTTCATCGGAGGCCCGTTTGGCTCGAGGATCGACGGGAACATCCGACGGGCGTTGCTCTCGACCCACGACCGCAACCGCTCCGCTTCTCTGAGTGTCATCCGATCCGTCATCGAATGGCTCAGTTGGGACCAGGGCATCTCGACCAGCGCATACACGACCTTCGCCGGCGCGAGAACGCCTGCCGGCGCGAACCCCTGAGTCTTGATGCGACCCATCCCTGCCGCGTGGCGAATCAGGTTGGCGCGGGAATCGTCCCGTCCGTGCGCGACGATCCGTCCGTCAGGCATGGCTTGGAACCAGACGTAGACCACAGCCGGAGGCTGGAGGGCTTGGATAGCTTCGTCCGCTTTGATCGCCGGGCGAACTAGTGCGTGGATGTCGCTCCTGAATTGTGCCGTGGCTGCGTCCTTCACGAAGTCATAGCTGATGCGCGCAACGGCGTCGACGGTGCGACCTTGCGTCGACGCGGGCCGAAACAGCGAACGTAACACGGCACTCTTTGCAGCCTCAGCGAAGGCTGGGTGTGGACTCTCTCGAACGACCACGCTGCTCGGGTCCACGCGCCCGTCGGCATCGATTGTTACTTGCAAGACGACACGCCCCTCGATGCCCGCCAAGGAAGGCAGATCGGGGAACTCGGCGTATGCGCTGCCTGACAGCACTGGTGCGTGGTCGAGATCGGTCGGATTCACCACGCCACTCATCACGCCAACGATTCCAAACGAAGAAGGAGCTTGCGGCTCTCGTAACGCGTTTGTGGGACTCAGAGGGCGCGGTGCTTCGCAGGCACCGATGATCGCGCCGGCAGCTACCACCAACGCCACCATCACTGCAGCCCAGCGCCAACGCGGGACGCCGCTGAGGATGCGCCGAATGCGCGACTCGAGGAACGACACGGGCTCACCGAAGGCCGCGATTCCAAACGCCCGCGCGGTCCGGCGCCCCCCAACGCGGAGTAACAGCTCACCGTACGCGGCAGCCGAGCGGCCCTGCGCCAACACGCGCGCGTCGCAGTCTATCTCCACGGCGAGGCGCAGCCGCCGCCACTGCCACCAGAGCGCGAGATTCCATGGCGCGACCAGCACGGCCACGAGCGCCGCCGCGAGCAGCGCAGGGTCGCCTGCGCGCACATGCTCCTCCTCATGCGCGAGCATCAAATCACGTTCCCGCTCCGGGAGCTGTAGTGCCCACTCGGGCACCACCACCCGCGGCGACCAGAACCCCATCACCGCCGGACCGGCGTTGGGCGAAACCAGCACCTCTCGACCATCGACCGCCGCGGTCCGCCAGCGGCGCCGGAGCGAAGCCAGGCGCGCCGCGCCCACAGTGATCACCAGCAACATCGCGAGTGAGGCGATGCCCCAGCCCCAGCGCAGTGGCAGATCGAGATCGGCGAGAGAAAAGGCCGACGGTGGAGGTTGGTCGAGGTTGGGGGAGGTTGCGGCGGTCGGCAAACTTGGCCCGGACTCAGCTACGACAGGGATCGGCACCGCAAACGTGGCGAACGCCTCTGGGCGGAGCCACGCCGCGGCCGGAATCACGTACGAGCCTGCCAATGCGATCACCCATGCCCACCGCGTCGGTCTGCCGGCGAAGTGCAGTGCGCGTTCCAAAGCGTGTCCGACGACGACGAACGCCAGACCGATTCCTACGCAATACAGCATCCAGAGCGCGATCACTTGGCTCCTCCCCTTCCCTTGAGGCGTGCTTCGAGCAGCTGGCGTAACCGGCGCAGCTCCTCGTCGCTCAGGTTCTTGTCGGAAACGAAGTGGGTCATCAAGAGCTCGGGAGAGCCCTGAAAAACTTTGTCGACGAGCCGGCGCAGCGCGTTGCGCCCGGCCGCCTCGCGCTGCACGAGCGGGTGATAGCGATGCGCCCGGCCCTCGCCGGTGTGCTCGACGTAGCCCTTCTGTTCGAGCGTGCGCAGGACGGTCAGCACCGTGGTATACGCGAGTTTGTCCGCAATCCGCTCGCGCACCTCGGCGACCGTGGCGTCTCCCAGGTCCCAGAGGACGCTCATGACATCCAGCTCGCGATCGGTGAATGCAATACGCATCGACATGCTCCATCTACTAGTGTTGTAGTAGATGTAAGGTTCCGTGCTCGGTTTGTCAACTATGTCTTTAGTAGTATGCCAGGCCCTTCCCAGCCCCGCCGGAGGGATGTAGGCTCCTGACAGGGACCGACATGATCGCTTCTCTGCTGGGAATGATCGGACTGCTGCAGGCGGCCGGGACTCCACACGCCATCCGTGCCGCGCGCGCCCCCGCTCCCCCTGCCCCCGACCCCGTCCATATCTGGCGGACCGATTCGACCGCCTACGTCACGCTGCGCGAGCCCGGAAACCTCCTGGTTCTGCACGTCGATGCCATCGGTCGCATCCAGGTGCTGTTCCCCGCGGGTCCGGACGACGTCACCGGCATGTTGGCGACCGACTCGCTCGTCACGATTCCCCTGCCGCCGACTGCGGAAGGGAACCCCGCAACGTTCATCGCGGTGCGGTCGCGCTGGCCGTTCGAGTTCGCGGCTCTGCGTTCGGGGTCGGCGTGGAACTACTACGATGCGTTGCTCCTGCAGCCGACGGCCGGCGACCCCCTCGGCGCATTGCTCGACATCGCCGATCGTGTCACGGACGGACGCCCGTACGACTACGCCGTAGCGGAATACTCGCGGGGTGGCACGCTCGCGGCGAAGCGGCAGCCGGTCCCGCCGGACGTGTGCCTGAGCTGCGTCCGCCGTGGAACTGCAGTGGCCGCAGCGACGGCGGCGGCAACGAACGCGGTGGACTGCTCCAATGCCACACTCACGAATTCGTTCTGCGGTGTGAATAGCGGCACGGTGTCGATCACCAACGCGCCACAGGTCGTCTATCAGGCTGCGCCGCCCGCCGCCGCGCCGGCTCAGGCGGTGTACGTCCCCTACTTTGTACCGTCGTTCCGTGGGGAGCACCGGCGATTCGAGCGACAGATGCTCCCGCCCCCAGCTCCGGCGCCTCGGGCCTCTTTCGGCGCCGCGTATCCGATCGCGCCGCGGCTCGTGGTGCCTTCCAGCTCCCAGCTGCGGACGTTTACAGGCCGGCGGCCGTGACCTGAATCGGATGGAGCAGCTTCGTCTGCTGACGTTCGGCGGCGTGAGCCTTCGCCTAGGTGATTCCACGCTGACCGGGGCGGCGACCGGACGCCGCCGGCTGGCGCTCCTCGTGCTGCTTGCCGTCGCGCGTGACCGGGGACTGAACCGCGAGAAAGTCCAATCTTATCTCTGGCCCGAGAGCGACACCGAGCAGGCGCGTCATGGGTTGAACCAGATGGTGTATCTCCAGCGACGCCACCTCGACAGCGAGGACCTGTTCCTCGGCAAGAAGACGCTTCGTCTCAATCGGGCGCTGATCACAGCGGATGTGTGGGATTTTGAGGACGCGTTAGACGCGGGCGCCCACGAAGTGGCAGTACGGTTGTACGCGGGCTCGTTTCTCGACGGCTTCTTTCTACGGGAGGCGCCCGGGTTCGAGCGGTGGGCTGATGACCAGCGCAGGCGACTTGCGGAACGATGTGCGCAGGCGTTTAGCGTGCTCGCGGGGGCCGCTGGGACCAAGCACGGGGCGGTGGAGTGGTGGCGCCGCGCCGCCGAGTTGAATCCCTACCATACGGACACGATGGTACGCCTGGCCAATGCGTGGGTGGCGATCGGTGATCGGGCGGCGGCGATTCGGTGCGCCCAGCAGCATGCAGATCTGCTTCGGACCGAGCTGGATCTTCCCCCCGACCCTCGCGTGGTGAGAATGATCGAACAGCTGCGGGACGGCTCTGCTCCCGACTGACGAGTCGCCAGAAAGTGGGGCCCGGCGTCTTGTGCCCCCGGGCCCCGGGTTGCGGAACGTCACATCACGGACCTGAGTCACATCCGCCGATGCAATTCCTCACTTCGAACCTTCGAACCCTTATTTCATTGCCGGAGGTCACCGTCAACGTCAGCACGATGTCTCCGTCAGAGTCTGCGACGAAGAGTGACAGCTCTCGCTCCGTAGTCGTTAACGGGATCTGTTGCGCCGCGAGGCGCGTCACCTCCCACCGGTATTGGTAGGCACCGGAACCACCGAAGGCGAATGCTGCCCAGCTGAAAGACCCGCTGGCATTGATCTGGAACGGACCGGCAATCTCAAATGAGAGAGACTGCACTGGCGGCGGTAGCGGCGGTTGCCGCACTTGCGGAACGGGTTCGAGCGCGGACTGACAGCCGACCAACAGCACAGCGAATGTGCAGGCGCCAAGAGCGTGGAGCGGAAAGCGACGCATAGAGCCTCTCTCGATGAAGGGACCAGCTCGACTCGATAGAAGACACATTAGGGCGAGCCGGTCAGGCCGCGGTCACGCGAAAGTCATCGAGGAGTCATTTGGATGGAGGAGCTAACGGGTCATGCTGTTGCCGATGGCTGGATGCAGACCTACCTTGCGAGATTGGATGCGAAGAGGTTCAACACCCGAGGAGGCAGATATGTGGCCCAGTTCCCGAGCTGTTTTGGCGCTCCGGTGGTCGTCGGCGCTTGGCGCAGTGTTGGGCCTCCTGGTGGTTCCGCGGGTGGCGTACGGACAGGGCTGTATGCCCCTTCGCTTCACGTCACCAAATTTCGGTGGTCAGCAGTCGCCCTACTTCCAGGCGCGTGACTGGCAGATTGGAGTCGCTGTCCGGAAGGTCGCAACCGACCGCTTCTTCGTCGGAACTCAGGAAGACCCAACTAAGGCACCCCAAGGCCAGCCGCTCCACCTCAGACTGAACTCGGTTGACGTGAGCTTCAGCTATGCGACGAGCGCGCGCCTCAGCTTCACGCTGGTCGTTCCCATGTCCTACAGCACCGGGAGCAACGTATATGCCGATCTCCAGCGCCATCAGGTTTCGAGTACGGGGGTCGGTGATGTAAACGTCATGGGAAACTTCTGGCTCGGCGCCCCAGTCGCGCATCTCAAGGGCAATGTCCTGGTCGGCTTCGGAGTCAAGGCTCCGACCGGAGCCAATGACGTGCTGGGGAAGTCCTACGACGCGCAAGGCACCGTCTCGCAAGTGCCGCTCGTGCAAACCCTGCAGCTCGGTGATGGTGGGTGGGCGGTGCCGCTCCAGATCCAGGCCTTCCGGCAGGTCCTGTCTCGAGGGTCGGTGTATCTCTCCGGCTCCTACTCGGTCAGTTTGACGAAACACACGGACGTGCTGTTTCCAGCGGAGAACCGGTTTTGGGCAGCGCCCGACGTGTATTCACTACGTACGGGTCTTGCCTACGGCATCAAGAGCGAGCCGAGCCTCTCGATCAGTCTTGGAGGCCGCATGGACGGCACGATGGTCCGCGACCTCATTGGCGGGCGAACAGACTTCTATCGCAAGCCGGGCTACACGATGTACGTCGATCCCGGGATTGCGCTGCAAAGCGGGCCGAATCAATTCACGCTCAACGTCCCGGTGCGCGTCCGCCATAACTACATGAGCATGACGATCAACGACGGTCAAACCGTCCGCGGCGGAGCCGGCGGCGTGTCTGACTATGTGATCTACGCCGGCTTCTCGCGACGATTCTGAACCGCCTCTAGGGCGCTGACAGAATCTCGTTGAGGTGCGTCTCGAACGCCGTCGGAGTGAACGGCCCGATGATCAGGCCGCGCACCAACCCATCCGCCCCAATGAAGATTGACGTCGGGAGGCCACGCAGTTTGTAGCGCCTCCGCACGTTCCCGTGCTCGTCCAAGAGGACCGGGAAGGACATCTGGAACTCGGCGACGAATCTCCGTACGGCGCGCGTTGATGTCTCCTGATCCCTGCTGTTGACCGCCAGGATGATCAGTCCGGAGTCCTTGTGAGCGCGGTAGGCTTCGACCATCACCGGCATTTCGTGGCGGCAGGGCAGGCACCAGGACGCCCAGAAGTTGATCACGATCGGGTGCCCCTTGAAGTCGGACAGGCTCACCGAATCCCCGTCCAGGGCTTTCAGGGTGAACGCGGGGGCTGTGTCGCCGACGGTCTGGGCAGCGAGCGGCGCGGCAACGAAGGCAATGATGGCGGTGATTGCACTCAGCCAATCATGAGATCTCACGCCTCATCCTTTCATGTCCGCGCCGGCTTCACGAAACACGATTGTGGTGACGCAGACCGGATCGGAAGTCGTAATCAACCCGCGAAGATGTAGGCGCAGCCACGGGACGCGGCGCCGTTGCACGCGACGACGCCGGACGGCACGACTTGTATACCGGCGAACACGGCGTCAATCCAGTCGCGCTTCACGTCCTCGTGCTTCAAGCCTGTCTTCTGGGCGACCATTCCGCTGGAGATGGTGATCGCCAGATTGCATACGGCAACCTTCACGCCCCGCGCAATCAACTTCTGCAGCGCAGCCTCCGGAACCGCAAAGGCGCCCGGCATTTGGTAGAACGGGTTGCGACGGGCTGGGGCGCGTGTCTCGGGGTCGTCGATCTTGAACACCTCGCCCAGCTTGTATTTGGCCCACGCGGCGTCGTTTAACGCGAGCGGAATGGCGTTATGGCGCAGTACGATCACGACCCCGAGATCTTTCTCCAGGAGTCCGTACGCGGGCGCGCCGGTCGTTAGGAACGCCCACGACCAGACGAGCCCAATTCCTTGGTTGACCTCGGGCATGTCGTAGAGCTGTTTGTGCGTGCCCGGAATGGTATCGAGCCACCGCGTGAACTCGGTGCTCGGGTCCTGCGCCACCGGCATCCGGCGCGCGACGGGCACCCCGGCACCCAACCCCACCGCGGCCGTTGCCGCCAGACTCAAGAAATCGCGGCGGCTGGCATGGAATCCTGCGTCATCCATTCTCTGTCTCCTGGGGATTCAAGGTAAACCCACGCGTTTCAGCAGACGTTCGAACCGTGGATCGGCGCGCAGGCCATCGAAGGTGGGATCGACCCTCAATGTGAACATCGGCCACGCGCGTTCCACATAGGCGCTGTCGAGCTGCGTGAGCGCCCCCTCGTTGTCGCCCAGGCCGGCGTGGATCATGGCGAGTGCGTAGTGGGACACGTACCGACCTTCCCTCGCTTCAGCGCCGAGGCGGTGCAGCTCCGCCAACGCCTGCGCCCGACGCCCGCATCTCGCGTAGGTATAGCCGAGGAGACCTCCCCACACGGCGACGGCACCCCCCGGCCTGCCTTCGAGCGCGGCTAATGACTCGGCGCACCGACCCAGCCACAAGTACGCGTGGGCAAGTTCCGCGCGTCCCACGTGCCCTTGAAACATGGAGTCCAGCTCCATAATCCGACGGGACTGGGCCAGCGCTGCATCGTAGCGGCGCGCATAGAACAACATCGAAGCCAGGCGGGCGTTGTTGACGGAAGAGAAGGGATCCAGGTTAACGGCGGTCTGGACCTCGTTGATGGCGTCGTCCATTCTGTTGGTGGCCACGAAGTAATGCGCATGGAACAGGTGCGCATCCGGATAGCGGGGATCGAGTGCCAACGCCCGATCGAGCTCCCGGCCGGCCGTCGGCCAATCCCAGTCATAGAACAGCGCGATGAACCCGAGGGAGGTGTGCGCCTCAGCGAGCGTGCCGTCGAGCGCGAGCGCCCGCAGGGCGGCCGCCTTGGCCTTGGCATACACGACGCGCGGTGGAACGTAGCCAAAAACCGCAAGGTGACTATACGCGTCACTCAACCCCGCCCACGCCAGCGCGTAGGATGAGTCTTTCTGAATCGCCTGACCAAAATAGTCCTGGGCCTTCGCGAGGCTGGCAGAGTCACGCCGCGCGAAGAAGTAGCGACCCTGGAGATATAGGTCGTGGGCCTCGGGGCTCCCCGTGGAGCGCTTCGCCAACGCGGCGCTCGCTGAGCCCGAAAGGTGCACGCGCAGCGCCGCGACGATGGCGCGTGTGATCTCATCTTGAACGGCGAACACGTCGCGGTCGCGCGCGTCGCGATCGTACTCCTCCGACCAGACTTCGCTGCCCTTCGCTACGTCGATGAGCTGGGCGCTGACCCGCCGCTGGGTTCCTCCGATCCGAACGCCGCCGTCCAAAACGTAGAGGGCATGGAGCTGCCTCCCGATCTCCTGGGGAGAGCTGTCCTTGCCTCTGAACCTGACCACCCCAGATCGGGCCAGGACGCGCAGTCCCTCGACCTTCCCCAGGGCGGTGGTGAGCTCGTCCGACATGCCAGTGCTGAAGGGCTCATTCGCCGAGTCGCCGCCGACATTCTTGAATTCCAGCACGGCGATCGATGGCGGCTCGTCTGATGAGGGGCTGGCCGGCCGCCGCGCGAGGAGGAAGTATCCAGCCACCAGCACGGCCAGGCCCCCCGCGATGAACGCACCGCCGCGCAAGACTCGCTTCGCGAATGAAGGTTGTGCGTCGAGGTGAGCCAGTGCTTCACTGAAGGCCGCGGCCGTGGCGAACCGATCCGCCGGCGCCTTCGCCAGCGCCTTCCCGACGGCCTGATCGACCGCCGCCGGTAGCTCGGGCCGAATCGTGCGCAGCGGCGGCACCGGATCGAGTGCGTGGCGCGCCAGGATCGCCTGCGCGCTCGGGCCCGAGAACGGTGGACTGCCCGCCAACATCTCGTACACGACGCACCCCAACCCGTAGACGTCGCTCCGGCCGTCGATCTGGCGCTGTCCCGCCGCTTGCTCCGGGCTCATGTAGAACGGGGTCCCCACCGCGATGCCGGTTTCGGTCAGATTCTCCCCGCCCGCAACCGTAAGCGCGCGGGCAATCCCGAAGTCGGCCACCAAGACAGTCTCCCCCGACAACAGGATGTTCTCCGGTTTCACGTCGCGGTGGACCACACCGTGGCTGTGGGCGTAGGCCAGTGCTTCGGCCACGGCCCGGCTGATGCGGAGTGCCTCCTCGAGCGGGAGCTGCGGCTCGTGATTGAGACGGTCCCGCAGCGACTCCCCTTCTACGAAAGGCATGACGTAGTACAGGAAACCGTTCGCGTCGCCGGAATCGTGCAGGGACAGGATGTGGGGATGAGTGAGGCGGGCGACGATCTCGATCTCACGCAAGAAGCGCTCGGGCCCGAGCGCTGCGGCGATTTCGCGCCGGAGCACCTTAATGGCGACGGGACGGCCGTGTTTCACGTCCTGAGCCAGAAAGACAGTTGCCATCCCGCCGCGCCCCAGCTCCCGGTCGATCGCGTAGCGGTTGGCGAGTGCGGCGCGCAAGGTGGCGAGCAGCTCAGCCACGGGATTCCACGATGCTCACGAAACCAAGCCCACCTTCTTGAGGAGGCGGCCGAACCGCGGATCGACATGCAAGCCGTCGAAGGCGGGGTCGACTCTCAGAACAAGCATGGCCCACGGGCGCTCGGCATAGGCGCTATCGAGCTCTGCGAACGCCCGCTCGGTGTCACCCAACCCGGCGTGAATCATCGCGACATCGTAATGCGACACGATCTGACCCTGCTTCCGCTCGATATCGAGGTGACTGAGCTGGGCCAACGCCTGCGCCCGGTGCCCGCACCTCGCGTAGGCCCACCCTAAAAGGCCTCGGAACGGAGGCGGGGGCAGCTCCGGCAGTTGTTGGAACGCAGCCACCGCCTCAACGCAATGACCCAGTTGGACGTCCACGCGAGCGAGTTCCACGCGCCCCGCAAGATTAGTCGAGTCCAGCTCGATGAGGCGACGCGATTGGGCAACTGCGTCGTTGTAGCGGCGCGCATAGAACAACATCGAGGCTAGTCGCGCGTTGTTGATGACGGAGAACGGATCCAGGTTGACGGCCGACTGGAGCTCGCTGACGGCGTCGTCGATCCGGTTGGTTGCCACGAAGTACCACCCGTGGAACAGATGTGCATCCGGATAGCGGGGATCGAGGGCCAGCGCGCGATCGAGCTCCCGCCCCGCCGTCTGCCAATCCCAATCGTAGAACAGCGCGATGAACGCCAGGGATGTGAGGGCCTCGGCACGTGTGCTGTCGAGCGCGAGCGCCCGCAGGGCAGCTGCTTTGGCCTTCGCATAGACATCGCGGTATGGAACGTAGCCAAACACACCTCTATGACTGTACGCGTCACTCAGCCCCGACCATGCCAACGCGTAGGATGAGTCTATCTGAATCGCCCGCTCAAAATAGTCCCGTGCCTTCCGGAGGCTGGCGGAGTCACGCCGTGCAAAGAAGTAGCGCCCGCGCAAATACAGCTCGTGCGCTTCGGGACTCCCGGTCGAGCGCTTCACCAGCGGCGCACCGACCGGACCCGTGAGCGTGAGCTGCAGGGCGCCGACAATAGACCGAGCGATCTGGTCCTGGACCGCAAAGACGTCCTTCGTATCCCCGTCGTACTCGTCCGACCAAAGCTGGTAGCCGTTCGCCGCGTCGATGAGCTGGGCACGCACCCGCAGCCGGCTGCCCGCCCGCCGGACGCTGCCTTCGAGCACGTAGCGGACGTTGAGCCTGCTCCCGATTTCCCGCACGTCCAGATTCTTTCCCTTGAAGCTGAACGCCGAAGTCCGGGCGGCCACATTGAGTTCCCGAATCTTGGCCAGCGCGCCGGTCAATTCCTCGGACATCCCATCGCTGAACGGCTCGTCGTTCGGATCCGACCCGATGTTTACGAACGGCAGTACAGCGATCGACCGCGAAGGCGTTTCGGAGCCAAACCGGCGGGGCGCGGCTTGGTGGGTGACGAGGGAGTAGACGCCGGCGCTCACGGCAAGGGTTCCGGCCGCGAGCAGCCCGACTCGGATGAGTCGCCGGCGTGCCGTCGGCACAGCAACCGTTCGTGTCAGGGCCTCCTGGAACGCCGCGACTGTCGGGAACCGATCCGCGGGGGCTTTGGCGAGGGCGCGCAACACCGTTTGCTCCACCGACACGGGAGTCGTGGAGCGGAGGGTGCGCAGCGGAGGCACAGGATCGATTGCGTGCCGGGCCAGCACAGCCTGCTGGGTTGGTCCGGTGAACGGCGGGACGCCGGCCAGCATTTCGTACAGCAGGCACGCGAGGCTGTACTGATCGGCGCGCCCGTCGATCGGGGCCTGGCCGGCCGCTTGCTCCGGGCTCATGTAGGCGGGGGTGCCGATGCTCATCCCGGTCGACGTCAACTGGTCGGTCGAGGCCGACCTGACCGCCTGGGCGATCCCGAAATCAGCCACGAGCGCCACGCCGCCCGACAACAGAATGTTCTCCGGTTTGATGTCGCGGTGGACGACGCCGTGCGTGTGCGCGTAGCTCAGCGCGCCGCCAACTTCCCGGGTGATCTGCAGCGCCTCCTCCATCGACAGCTGCCGCTCTCGGGTGAGCCGATCCCGCAGTGATTCCCCTTCGATGAACGGCATCACGTAATACAGCAGGCCGTCGGCCTGTCCAGAATCGTGCAGTGGGAGGATGTGCGGGTGATTGAGCCGGGCCGCGATCTCGATCTCGCGCAGGAACCGCTCGGCGCCGAGGGCCTGCGCCAACTCCGGACGCAGGACCTTGATCGCGACTTGGCGATGATGCTTGAGGTCCTGGGCAAGGAAAACGACCGCCATCCCGCCATGGCCCAACTCCCGGTCGATCTGGTATCGGTCGGTGAGAGCGGACCGCAGCGAGCTGAGAAATTTCTCCATGAGGGGAGCGGGTCTCAATATATCGGGCGCACCCGAGTGTGAAAGGGAACGGTGTCCACGCGCGGGAGACGCAGAGGGGAGAAAGGCCGGGGAAGTCCTTCCCCTCACCCTTCTCCCCTCAATCTGTCAATGATGGAGGCGCGGGGAATTGAACCCCGGTCCGAGCATGACTCCGATACCGATCTACGTGCGTAGACAGAGCTTTGTGGTCTCGCTACCTCGGCGCTCCGTCAGCCCTGGTAGCAACAAGCCTCTGAAGTCTCTTGCGGCACCCGTTGAGGCCCCAAGTGCCGCCAGCCCGACTTTGCGATACGTGAGCGCCGCCTCAGGCGGGCTGCCACTCACGCAGGTGCGTGAAGCCGAAGCTTACGCAGCCAGAGCCAGTTCAGAGTTGGCTTGTGTATAGTCCCAGTTGATTTACCAGGTGACTGAGAACCTGGGCACGCAACAATACCCTCGCCAAACCCGTCGAAGCCTGTCGCCCCCTTGCGGCGCAAACTAATCGGTGCGACCCCCCTATTCAATGCTTACGCCTTACGCACGCTCCACGCGGTTCCGCCCGCCCTGCTTCGCGCGATACAGCGCCGCATCTGCAGCGGCAGGCAAGTTCAGCAGGTCGCCGATCGGCTCCGGGTACGACGCGATCCCGCACGACGTCGTCAACGGATACACCGAGCCACTCCACGTCAGGTGTTTCTCGGCAACGGAGCGGCGAATGCGCTCGGCCACCTCAACGCCCTCGCGCAGCGGCGTGCGCGGCAGCCAGACCGCGAATTCCTCCCCGCCGATCCGCGCCACGACGTCGCCATCGCGGACGGCGGCCTCGAGCAGTCGCGCGACATGCTTTAACGCGGCATCGCCGGCGGGATGGCCGAGCGTGTCGTTGAGCCGCTTGAAATGATCGAGATCGATGTACACGAGGGTTGCGGGTTCGGAGGACTTCGGACCGTACGCCGCCATGGCTCGTTCGAGCTCGCGGCGATTGCGCAGCCCGGTCAGTGGATCGACCACCGCGCGGCGTTCAGCGTCATGCAGCGCGCGCGCCGCCGCCAGCCGGGGACCGAGATCCGTGAGCAGCGGACCGAGATCCTCGAGCAGCGGCGCATCGGGCTCGAGCGGCGCGCCGAGAATCACCAACGCCCCCACGATCAGCGATCCGTCCGTCAACGGATATGCCGTCCCCGCGCGCTCGCCGCGCCGCCGCTGCGGGACGCCGAGCCCGAACACATCCTCGTTCCCCCGCGTCGCGACGGGAACGCCCATGCCGACGGCTCGTGCGACTGGCGACTCCGGAGCGAGCAGCATGCCGGCCAGGCGCCGATCGGCCGCACCTGACACGGCGACCACATGGGCGCCATCGGCCCCGGCGATGACGAGCGCGACACCGCGATGCGTGATCTGCTCGCCAAGCTCCACCGCGGCGCGGGCCATGCCGTCCAGCGTCAGGGCTCCCGCGACGAGACGCGAGACTCGTCCCGCCATCATGCGGGCGCGCGGCGCGGAGCTCTGTTCCTCCGCGAGCCGCATTCCACCCACATAGCGCCGCAGCGCCCGGGCCACCCCATCGGTGAGAGTCTCGGAATGATCGCCGCCGGCGAGCGCCAACCCGGCGCCATACGGGAAATCACCGACGGCAATGAGTGTGGTATCGCGGTCACGAACAACGTGTAGGCGACCGTCGACTGAGGCGAGCTGCACCAACGCTGCACCTCGACGCCGGTCCTCCTCCTCGATATCGGGAGCGCCGAGGACCTCAATGGCACCGTCGTCGGCACCCACACCCCATCCGGCCGTTGCGCCGTAGGCTTGCCGCAGCAGATCGAGCACCTCCAGGAGTCCCAAAGGTGGCGGCCCGCGACGACGCAGTCGCCCAGGCCGCCACCGGATCGTCCAGCCGAGGGCGACCGCCATGCCGCCGGCCGCGGCGATCACACTCCAGACGGAGCCTCGCCAGACGCCCAATCCAGCGGCAGCGAGTCCCACGACTTGGAGCGCGAGCGCGATCCAGCGCCGCGCCTGTGTGCGGTTATGAATGATTGATGCGACTGGCGGCTGCCGCCGCGCCGAATCCGTTGTCGATGTTGACGACCGTAACGCCCGACGCGCAGGAATTCAGCATCGCCAGCAAGGCGGCGAGGCCGCCGAAGGATGCGCCGTACCCGACGCTGGTCGGCACCGCGATGACCGGAACTTTGACGAGCCCGCCGACGACACTGGGCAGCGCGCCCTCCATCCCGGCGACCACGATGATGACGCTCGCGGCGCGGAGCACGTCGGTCTGCGTCAGCAGGCGGTGGATCCCGGCGACGCCCACGTCGGTGAGCCGTTCGACGCGGTTCTTCAGAGCCCGCGCGCTGACCGCCGCTTCCTCCGCGACCGCGAGGTCGCTGGTGCCGGCCGTGCAGATGAGTACCGTGCCGCGGCCGGTCGGTGCGGGCTCAGGGTCGGGCGGGAGATACGCAGTCCGGCCAAGCTCGTTGATTTCGACGCGGGGGAAGCGGTGTGTCAGGGCCTGGGCCTGCGCGGGATCAGCCCGCGTGGCGAGAAAGCTGCCACTCGAAGCCTCGAGCCGTTCCGCGATCGCCACAACCTGGCCGACGGTCTTGCCCGGACAAAAGATCACCTCCTGATGCCCCTGGGTGATGGGCCGGAGGTGATCGATCGTCGCGAACGGCAGGCGCTCGAAGTTCACGCGGCGATGAGCTCGGGTCGCGCGAGGTACTCCGCGAAGATCCGCTCCGCCTCTGCCATGGACTCGATGGCAAACAGACGCTGCCGGAGCTCGGACCCATCGCGCAGCCCTTTTGTGTACCAGCCGAAATGCTTCCGGAACTCGAGTGCGGTCTTCCGCGTGTCGCCCTGCAGTCGCAACGCGAGCCGCGCATGCTCGAGTGCCGTAGTGAAACGCTCGGCGGGCGTGGGATCGGGCCGCTTGGCTCGGGCCTCCAGCAGGTCGCGCGCCTGCGCGAACAGCCAGGGATTTCCGAACGAGCCGCGGGCGATCATGATGCCGGCGCAGTTTGTCTCGGTGCGCATGGCCAACACGTCCTCGGGCGTGCGAATGTCGCCGTTCCCGATCACGGGAATCGTCAACGCCTGAG
>Ga0193723_1000340_pt1 | contig 18042 bp, 14 predicted proteins | sample H2m2metaG_FD_143042 | JGI IMG/M metagenome (GOLD analysis project Ga0193723, IMG submission 143042) | Soil microbial communities from a riparian zone of the East river system, Colorado, United States - H2m2 | ecosystem: Environmental > Terrestrial > Soil > Riparian zone | place: USA: East River...
CGCAACAGGCGCTGCGCGACCGCTTCGACCACGACGAGATAGTCCGAGGCGGGGGCGCAGATCGCCAAAGATCTTGGCATGCGCCCGTTCCGGATCGCCACCAAATCCAAGGCGATCTATCACGCCGGCGCGGTGTTTGCCTCGAACTATCTCGTCGTGGTCGAAGCGGTCGCGCAGCGCCTGTTGCGCCACGCCGGGCTATCGGATGCCGACGCCTGGGCGGCGCTGCGGCCGCTGGTCGAAGGGACGTTCGAGAACCTGAGCCGGCTCGAGCCGCGCGAGGCGCTCACCGGTCCGGTCGTGCGCGGGGATACCGCGACGATCGTCCGGCACCTCGAGTCCCTGGCGATCGATGACGCGAAGCTGTACCGCGCCCTCGGGCGCGCGGCGCTCGAGTTGGCGCAGAAGCAGGGGATGGATGATGAGACTGCGGAGAACGTTGCCGACGCGCTTGCTACTGATCGACCACCCGTACTCCGGAAGTCGGGGCGAATTTGAACTCGCGAGCTTGAATCGACGTGTTCACCGCGAGGTTCTTCAGCGTAATCGTCCGCCGCTGTCCTGAGTTCTCGACAATCACGATTCGCCGTATCAACCCATCCGGTTTCGCGATCCAGACCGTCGCTTCCGAGTAGGGCAGGTCGGTCGGCCGCGGCGTCAGGGTGATGACGTCGACGGCCACTCCCCCGATGGAATCGGATCGCACGTAGCGAGCGGTGTAGCGCTCGCGCGGATGCTCGACGAATTGCCCGATCAGATTGGGGCCCGTGGTCCCCGTGCCCGGAATCGTGCTCCGGATCACTTGCCCCGGTGTCGTGCTCGGCGTGTAGAGCCAGAGGCGCCGGCCGTCGGCCACGATGCGATCGTTCTTGGGGTCCGTGAATCGCATCGCGAAGTAGTTCGGCCGCTGCTGATACAGCCGGCCGCGCGTGGTGTCGGGATCGCCGATCATCGGATTGTCGATGACCTGGGTGAAATCGGCCTGGAGAGTCCGGACCGTGTCGTAGGACGCGGAGGCGCGGTCGAGGATCGGCGTCGGATCTTGATGGGCGGATGGGCCGACGGGCGGATGGGCCGTGAAGGCGGCGCAGGCCATAAGGGTAAGCAAACGGCCCATCCGCCCATCTGCCCATCCGCCCATCGAAATCTTCACGCGCCCACGGCAGCTGGTTCAGCCACGCGTCTCCCGATCGCTTCCGCAATGATTCGGACTTCGCGCATCAACTGCGCAAACTGATCTGGGAACAGCGACTGCGCGCCGTCCGACAGGGCGTCTTCGGGGTTCGGATGGACTTCGACCATGATCCCGTCGGCGCCCGCGGCGATCGCGGCGCGCGCCATCGGGATCACCTTGTCGCGCAGGCCGGTGCCGTGCGACGGGTCGGCGATGATCGGCAGATGCGACAGCTTGTGCACGACCGGGATGGCCGTCAGATCGAAGAGATTCCGCGTCGCGGGATCGAAGCCCCGCACGCCCCGCTCGCAGAGAATGACGTCGTGGTTGCCTTCGGCCAGCAGATACTCCGCGGAGAGGAGCAGCTCCTGCACCGTCGCGCTGATCCCACGCTTGAGCAGCACGGGCTTGCCGCAGCGCCCGGCGACCTTGAGCAGTGAGAAGTTCTGCATGTTCCGCGCGCCGATCTGTACGATATCGGCCATCTCGGCCACCCAGCCGAGGCCGGTCTCATCCATCGCTTCGGTGCAGATCAGCAGTCCCGTTTCTTCGCGCGCTTTCGCGAGCAGCCGCAGGCCCGGCTTGCCGAGTCCCTGGAAGGAATAGGGCGAGCTGCGCGGTTTCCAGGCGCCCCCCCGGAGCACGACGGCACCCGCTTCCTTTACTTGCCGCGCTGCCTCGATGATCTGCCGCTCGGTTTCGACGGAGCAGGGGCCGGCGATCGCGACGACCTCCGTGCCGCCGACGGCGACGCCCCCGGGCAGGCGCACGATCGTGGGCTCAGCTTTCCACTCCCGGCTGACCTGCTTGTAGGGCTGGGAGACGTGAATGACCTCGTGCACGCCCGGGAGGCCCTCGAGCCGCGACGCATCGACGCGTCCGTCATTGCCGACGAGGCCCACGGCGGTGCGCTGATTGCCGGGCATGGACTGCGCCTGATAGCCCATCTCCTCGATGACGGAGATGACTTTCTGGACTTCATCGGGCGTTGCTCCATGCCGCATCACGATCAGCACGACTAGCGTCTCCCGTCTCCAATGGTGAAGCGATCCCCGTCTTGTGCCGCGGATACCGGTCCGCCAAAGCGGGTGCCGGCAAGTCTTGCCGGGTCCGAAGTCTCTACCGGAGGATAGAAGTGCGTCAAGACTAGGCGCTTCGCCGCCGCCTCTTTCGCGAGGTCGCCGGCCCGTTCGGGTGTCAGGTGGATGTCCATGGCCATCGATTCCGGTAGCGAGCACTCCGCGAGCAGCAGATCGCACCCAGTCGCCCAGCGGGCCAGCTCACCGCTAGGCCCGGTATCGCCGGTGTAGACCAGACGGCCCTCTGGTGCGACGAGCGAGAGGGCGACGCTCTCCGTGGTATGCGGCACGGGGAAGGTCTCGAGGCTCACATCGGCGTTCAACGGGAACGGCTCACCGTCGCGGACATCCAGAATGCCGATGGGGAAGCCTGGATCGAGCAGCCACTCGCCGTAGCCTTCGGCGAGCGTGCGCAGCAGCTGGACGACTCCCGGGGGGCCGAGGATGACGAACGGCTCGCGGCGCGGCGGATCGGTCGTGTACTTCAGTGCGTACACGAGCATCGGCAGCTCGCCCCAGTGGTCGGGATGGAAGTGCGTCAGGATGACGTGCGACACCTGATGCCAGGGCAGCCCGAACTCGGCGAGCCGGTGCAGCGACCCGGCGCCGCAGTCGAGCAGGATGCGGAGATCGCCGCGCTCGACCCAGTGGCATGCGGCGGTGCGGCGAGCCGATGGTGCGACAGTCCCGGTGCCGACGGTAACGAGTTCCATACTCACTTTCCGCGAAAGACGATGCGCTTGAACACGAGCAACCCCGGCGCCTTGAGCTTGGCGAGATAGACGCCGGCCGGCAACGGGTGCCCATCATCGGTGCGGCCATCCCACATCAGCCGCGGGTCACAAATCCCCCCGCTCCCAGAGCCGCGGCCATACCGGCCGGGGGGCAAAACGCCCGGGAAATCGGGGCCGGGAACGAAGTGGCGCACCCGGTTGCCCCGCAGGTCGAGGATGTCGAGCTGCACGTTGCCGGCGATCGCGAGGTCGAACCACAGACACGTCGAGTCCCGGCCCGCGGCGGGGAAGGGGTTCGGGAAATTCTGGTAGAGCAGCGTGGCCGTCGGCATACCCAGATCTACGACGAGAAACGATCCCTGGCTTCGGACGATGCTGGTATCGGTTCCGGCGTGCACCACGAGCAGCCAGCGGTACGCGGTATTGCGCTCGAGCGGTTGCGGGAGCTGGAACGTGGTGTCGGTCAGATTCGTGAAGCTGAATTCGATCACGCTCGTCGCCACGCGCTGCACTTCGAGGTCGAACGTCAGTGGCCCGGGAGGCGCCGACACTTGCGCGGGCCGCCAGGTAAACGTCGGCTGCGCCGTGTCGATCACCATGCCGGCGGGATTGCTCAGCGAGGTCAGCGTCGCCCACGTGGGCACGAGGATCGGGCCGATGACGCCGCTGGTCGCGGTCTCACCGCTCGCCGCCGTCGCATCGACCTGCCAGAACAACTTTCCCGTCTTGACTGCCTGCGGCCACGCAAACGTCTGCGCCGTCGTGAGCCGGTCCACGATTGGCGATGCCAGCGTCGTGTCGCGGCTGATGCGCAGGCGATACGTCACCGGCGTGGCGAACGCCGGTACCGTTCCCACGGTCCACGCGAACGTCGGCGTGATGGTCGTCAACGGCCCGGCGGCGGGCAGCGGGGCGAGCGCTGTGACGCCGCTCGGGAAGACGGACGCCGCGGCGACGTCCGGGCGGCCCCAGCCATAGATCGTGTCGGGTGCCGTGCGCTTCGTGGCCGTGCTCCGGAACGCGGCGCGCAGGTCCATCGGGAGCAGCGGCGGATGCATCTGCTTCACGAGCGCCGCGCTCGCCGCGAGCAGGGGAGTCGCGAACGACGTGCCATCCCCGCGCCGAACCTGACCGACTCCCGTGAGCACGCACACGGCGACCCCAGGTGCGGTGAAGTCCGGCTTGATGCGGCCGTCGGCGGTGGGCCCACGCGACGAAAAGTCCGCAATCGTCCCCAGCGAGTCCTCCGCACCGATCGCGAGCACGGAATCGCCGTCCGCCGGCGTCGAGAGCGTTCGCGGGAACGGTCCGTCGTTGCCGGCGGCGGTGACAACCAAAATGCCACGCTGCACGGCCATGTCGGCAGCGACGGTGGTGACCGCGACATCACCATTCAACTGTGACGGTGTGTAGCTGAAGCCGTTGTCGAACATCAGGTAGCCGAGGCTCGAGGAGACGATGTCCACGCCGATCGAATCGGCCCACTCGAGCGCCGCGACGTAGTTGTCTTCCTCGACGCGGGTTTCGCTGCGGATGTCCTCGGTCTTGGCAAGCAAGAAGCTCGCGCCGCGCGCGATGCCATGGAGCCGGCCCGTGACGTCGGCTGCGAAGAGCGACCACGTCTCGGTGCCATGGGCCTGGGCGCCCAGGACATCCTTGCCGGGCTCGTCTCTGACGACGCCGTCGTTGAAGACGAAATCGTGCTGTGCCGTGATCGTGATGCCGTTGAACGCCGGATTTGCGGTATCGAACCCGGTATCGAAGATCCCGACGCGGACGCCGGTCCCATTGATCCCATCGTCGGTGAGCGGGCGGAGATGGAGCTGGCGATACGGCATCTCGGAGGGACCAAGCACCGGATCGTCGCCGGGCGTGAAGCCGCAGGTGTCTCCCGGTACGATTACCGGTGCGGTGATACTGCGGGGGACGGGGCTCGGGTGTCGGAGCTTAAAGCGGCCCAACGGCTGGATCCGTCGCAGGTCGCGGTCCTGCAGCAGCTGCCGGAGCGCGGCCGCGGGGACATCGGCGCTGACGGCGTGCAGCCAGCGGCTGCGGACGCGCACGCGCGCTCCGAGCGCCGCGGCGCGATCGCTGATCTTGCCGAGCGAGGCCGCCGGCTGCGCGAACAGCCAGACCGAAACCGTGGTGTCCTGGACGCGATCGAGCAGGCGCGGCAGAACCGGCGAAACGCTGGGCCGCTGCGCTGCCAACCCAGCAGGCAGGAATAGGAGCCAGATGAACCGCCGCACAAGAACGGGGAAGGGGGACGGGGGAAGGGTGAAGGGTGCTTCCCTAGACCGGTTCCATCTGACCCAGCCGTACTCCGACAATCGTAGACACCCCAGGTTCCTGCATCGTGACGCCGTAGACGGCGTCCGCGGCCTGCATGGTGCGTGGGTTGTGCGTGATCACGATGAACTGCGTCTGGTCCTTGAACTCGGCCAGGAGGCGAACGTAGCGGCCGACGTTCGCGTCGTCGAGCGGCGCGTCCACCTCGTCCAGCAGGCAGAAGGGGCTCGGCTTGGCGAGGAAAATGGCGAACAGCAGCGACACCGCGACCAGCGTACGCTCACCCGAGGAGAGCAAGTGGATCCGCTGGGTGCGTTTGCCGCGCGGCGCCGCGTGAATCTCGATTTCACTTTCGAGCGGCTCGTCCTCGTTCGCCAGGCGCACGTCGCATTCGCCGCCGCCGAACAACGTCTGAAAGACCGACCGGAAATGCTCGCGGACCTTCGAGAACGACTCGAGGAACAGCGTCTTGGCGGTCTGATCGATCTCGCGCGCGGCTTGCTGGAGCGAGCTGCGCGCAGTGACGAGGTCGTCGCGCTGAGTCTGCAGGAAATCGAGTCGTTTCGTCTCCTCGGCGTGCTCCTCGACGGCGAGTGCGTTCACCGGTCCGACGTCGTCGATGGCGCCACGGAGCCGGTCGTTCTCCTGCCGCAGCCACTCGAGGTCGCCCGCGACTTCGGGCGCGTTGGCCAGCAGCTGGTCGAGCGGCTTGCGCCATTCGGTCTCGACACGCTCGACGAGGCCGCGCTTGCGGCCTTCGATCTCGGTACGCTCGAGCTGCAACCGGTGCTCTTCTTCGCCCAGAGCGGCCAGCGCCTTGCGCGCCTGATCGAGCGCGCCCTCGGCCTGGCCGACGTCGGCGTCGGTCATCCCCACGTGCGTCTCGGCGTCCCGTGCGGCGGTGTCGAGCTCCGTCACAGCCAAGCGGCGCTCCTGGAGCGTGTCTTCCCACTGCGCGCGCTGCGCCGTGAGCGACGCCGTCTCGCGCTCGATCCGGGCGATCTCCTCGGCGCGCGCCCCCGCCTGCTCGCGCGATGCTTGCGCATCGCCGTCGGCCCGGAGTGCGCGCTCGGAGGCCGCGGCCAGCCGCGCCTCGACCTGGGCTGCTTCCACCTGCCAGCGCACGCGCTGCTCGCGCGCCGCCTCCTGCTGCGCCTCGAGGTCGGCCAGACCGGCGCGCTCGGCGCCGAGTGCCTCGGCAGAGCGCACGCGCTCGACCTCGCGCTCTTGCAGCTCGACGTGCAGCGCGCCGAGGCGTGTCTCGACTTCGGCGAGCCGCTTGGTGAGCCGCTCGACCAGTGCGGCGGCTTCTTCGGCCTGCCGCCGGGCGTGAATCAGACCGCGATCCGCTTCGCCCTTTTCCGCGCCGGCTTCGAGCTCGACGCGACGCGCCTGCTCTGCTCCGCTACCGGCTGCCGTCAACGCCGCTTCAGCGGCGGCGAGCTCCTGCACCGTGGACTCCTCGGCCGCACGCGCGCGATCGCGATTCGCTTCGGCGTCGTGCACGTCTTTTTCCAGCGCCTCGAGCTCGGCACGCCGCTGCAATGGGCCACCGGTGGCCGGCGCTCCACTGTCGAGGAAGACCGCCCCATTGGCCCGACGGAGTGCGCCCGCCCCGATCACCTCGTGGCCGGCGAGCAGCGCCCGCACCCACGCCGCCGCGGGACCATCGACGCGCAGCTCGTCCTTGAGCGGATGGCCGTCGGCGCCGAGCCGCGGCCCCGGTACGCAGGGCAGGAGCACCAGCGGGCCCGGTTGCGTCTCCGCATGCCAGGCGCTGATCGCTTCGATCGCGGATGCATCGTTCACGAGGACGGCGTGGAGCCATTCGCCCAGCAGACGCTCGGCCAGCTCGGCATCGCGCCGGCTGGTCCGGACGAAGTCAGCGAGCGGGCCCAGCACGCCCGGCAGGCGAGCCTTGAGCAGTGCCTGAGCGGCGGGCGCGAGACCGACGTGCTCGCGGTCGAGCTCGGTGAGTGCGTCGCGTCGCGCCTCGAGCTGAGCCAGCGCGGCCTCGGTCTGGCGGCGAGCGGAACGCGCACCCATCTCCTGTTCGTGGAGCGTGGCGACGTGCCGACGTGCATGTTGCAATGCTTCCACCGCCCGCACTGCTGCTTGCGCATCGCGATTGGCGCGCTGCGCGGCCGCTGCGACGTCACTCGCGGCGTCATGGGCGGCGGCATCACGCGCCTGGCGTTCGTCGGCCGCCAGCGCCAGCTGATCGCGCAGCTCGCTCCGCTCGCGGTCCAACGCGCCGCCTTCGATTTCCAGCGCCCGCGCCGTTTCGGCACGCTGCTGCAGCGACTCCTCGAGCTCGCGCACCGTGAGCCGTTCCGCGGTGAGCCGCCCGCGGACGTTGTCTTCTTCACCTGTCCGCGCGGACAGCGCCACATGTACGGCGGTGAGATCACGCTCGGCGGCGGCGCGCTCCGCGGCAGCCGCTCCGTGCTCACGCTCGGCCTGCGCCGCGCGCCGCTCGGCCTGGATGCGTTCTTCGGCGGCGGTATGACGACGCTGGCCGGCGTTGCCCAGCCGCTCGGCGGCGAGCGCGACGTCGCTCTCGAGCCTTCCCGCTTCGAGCTTGGCGTCGCCCAGCCGGCGCTCGACCTCGGTGCGCTGCGCTTCCGCGGTGTGCCGAGCCTGCACCCGCGCTTCGCGCTGATGCTCGGCGTCGTCGAGGCGCGCGCGTGCCGCGGGGAGCTGTTCGGCCACCTCGCGCGCGCGCACTCCCAGCGATCCGAGCGACAGATCGAAATCCTCGATTTCGCGCCGCACCAACGTCATCGCGATGCCAAACCGCTCTTCGATCATCTTGCCGTAGCGCTCGGCGCGGCCGCGCTGGCGCGCGAGGCTGCGGACCTGCGTCTGCACTTCGGCGATCAAATCCTCGAGGCGGGCGAGGTCGGCCGCGGTCTCCTCGAGCCGCCGCGCCGTGCTCTCCTTGCGGTTGCGATACAGCCCGATTCCCGCCGCTTCCTCGAACAGCGCCCGCCGCTCCTCGGCTTTCTCGGACAACAGCGCCTCGATCATCTTCGCTTCCATGACGACCGCGGCGTCCGCGCCGAGACCGGTGCCGCTCAGGAGGTCCTGGATGTCGCGGAGCCGCACGGGCGCGCGATTCAGCAGATAGTCGCTTTGCCCGGAACGCGACAGGCGCCGCGTGACGACGACTTCCTGATAGGCGATCGGGAGACTGCCATCGGAATTATCGAACACCAGCGACACTTCCGCGACGTTCACAGGCCGGCGGCCGGTGGATCCCTGGAAGATCACGTCTTCCATTTTTCCGCCGCGCAGCAGGCGCGGCGACTGCTCGCCGAGCACCCAACGCACCGCGTCGGAGATGTTCGACTTGCCGCAGCCGTTCGGTCCGACGATCGAGGTCACGCCCTGATCGAAGGGCAGCTCCACCGATCCGGCGAAGGATTTGAAGCCGGAGAGCTCGAGCCTGCTCAGTCTCACGGTATCCCCATGCGAGGGAGTAGGTTCGCGCGCACACCGGCGCGCTTGAGTGCGGCTTGCGTGAACGCCGCCTGGTCGGGTGCTTCGAACGCGCCCAGCAGGATCACGCCATTGGACCAGCGCACCGCAGGCAGTCCGCGGCGCCGCAGCGTATCGAGCGACGCACCCGCGAGTGCGTGATAGGAATACGGGGCGAGCAGGAGGTCGCCGATGCCCTCGGACGCGATGCCGCGGCGCCACAGGCCGGCGCGGGCCGTGCCGGCCGCCGCCCGTGTCGCGTAGGAACCGGCGAGCACGCGATACCAAACCTGTCCATTGCCGCCCTGCCGCACCGGCGTCACGAGCGCCGGCACGCCCGCATCCGCCGCGAGCTGGTCAGCGTGCGCCAGAGCTTTGTCCAGTGACGCGTACGCCGCGAGCTGAATGGTCCATCCGAGCGTATCAGCGCGGGGCGGGGGCGGAGGTTGGTGGAGGTTGGTGGAGGGTGTCGAGGTTGTCGAGGAAGACGGAGCAGGCGGAGCAACCGGGGCAGGTGGCGCGGCGGGCGGCGCAACGAACGCCGACTCGCGCGCTCGCGCGAGCAGTGCCCATCCTCCGACCGCGAGCGCCGCCACGACCAGCGCCGCAAGTGCGAGCCGTAATCCGCGCCGCGGTTCGTGCTCGACCGGCACAGTCACCGCCGGTGGTGACTCGCGCGAACCCGATGGGAGCCACCGATCGCGCACCACGCCGAGCAGCGGTACGTCGCGCGGCAGCGCGAACTCGGGACCCACGCCCTCGGGCGCGAGCAAGAGCACGCCATCAGGCGCCGCCGACAGCTGTGCGAGTCCGGTGAGCGGGAGCAGTGCAAGAAGCAGGGCGCCCTCGGAGCGGAATCCCGCCTGCAACTTCGGCCACCGGGCGTGCGCGTAGACTTCTGCCGGATGTGCCGTCTCGGAGCCCGCGGGGATGATGAAGACGCCCGTCACCTCATGCGCTGCCTTGTTGAGCGAGACCCCGTACTCGAACGCGTCGACGATGCCTTCGGTCGCATGCAGCCCGGCGATTTCATGGAGCGCGGGGTTGTCGAGGCACAAATCCACGAGTGCGACGCGCCGGCCGTCGCGTGCGGCAATGCGGGCGATGTCCCAGGCGGCTTTTGCCGACCACGGCGGATCGCCCGCCAGCGTCACGAGCGCGATGAGTGCCGCATCATCCACCAGCGGCGGGACAAGATGACCGAGCCGCGAAAGCGGCAACTGGCGGACGCTGGTCACTGTCCTGGTTGGTAGATCCAGAACGGGCGGCCCAGGCGGCGTCCGGTCGCTTCGGCTTGCGCGCGCGTGGGGTAGGGACCCAGCACGACGCGATAGCCGTCGTCCGGGTGCTGCGGCGGCAGGACGCGCGCCGCCAACCCTGCCCGTGTGAGATCGTCGGCGAGGTGCCCCGACCACTCGGGGTTCTGCGACGTGGAGACCTGCACGTACAACGGCCCTTCCGCGCCGGTGCCCGTGCTATCAGACGTCGCCGAGGCCACGGTACTCGCAGGAACCCCACGCGGCAGCCACGTGGTCAGCACCCAGCTATCGGCGGCGCCATTCGTCACCCTGCCGACGTCCGTCAGCGAATCGGGCCGCGCCGACACCACGTCCTTGCCGCTCCGGTAGATGAGCATCCCGTCCGGCGAGATCGACGGCAGATCCCATTTCCATTCGGTCGGGACGATGCCGGTGTGACGCTTGATCGGCAGATCGACGATCCACGCCGAGTCGCCGACCGCGGGGCGGGCCAGCAGCCAGCGGCCGAGCGGGTCGAGGCGCAGTGCCGCGACCGGGCCGGGCAGCGCGACGCCGTCGAGCTCTTTGCGCTCGTAGCGATCGACCACCGCGAGGCCCGGCATGTTGCGCCGCGCGACATAGATCCGATGACCCGACGGCGAGAATGCGAGCGCGCGCGGCGCGTCGCTCAGTCTCACGAACGCCGGGTCACGGCGTCCGAGCGGATCGTAGAACGTCACGCCCGAATCGCTGGCGACCGCGACCAGGTCGCCCCAGCGCGTCGCCGCGACGTCGCCACCGGCGGCGATGGGCCGAACCGTCGCCGGTTGATCGGCCGCGGCGACGAGCAAGCGATCCTGCGGGATCACGCCGACGAGATGTTGATCGGCGGCGCCGAACAGATCGCGCGGAAGCGCCGTCAGCGCCTGCGGCCACGCGAATCGCGTCCGGCGCGAGAGCGAGACCACGTGACGGGACGAATCGACGCTGTACAGCGTCCCATCGGGGCCGAGCGCGGCCTGTTTGATGTTCGTGCCGACGGTGTCCACGCGGCCGCTGCCGAGATCGAGCGCGAGCAGATCGTGTTTGCCGGTCGTGACAAAGAGGTATTCGGATTCAGGGTCGAGGCCGATGACCCGCTCGATGGGAGGTAGCTTGCCCTTCAGCACGCCTTCGACCGGGGTGAGCCGCGGCAGCCGGTACAGCTGCGGCGTGCCCCCTTTGGCGGGCAGCCGGATTGCGACTCCGGGGGAGCGCGCGAGAATCTGGAGCTGGCTAACCCGTTGCGGCGACTGCTGTTGTGACGATCCAGCCGCCGGGGCCCGGGGACCACAGCCCCATAACGCGAGAGACGCGAAGAGAACGAAGCGGGATATAGGCAAATGGCCTCGCCGGACAAAATAGACAACCGGCGAGGCCATTGCAACTGTTTTATTGAAGCGGAGTTAGAAGGTCGGACCTAAACTGATGGTCCAATACGAGCGTTTGAGCGGCCGGTCGATCGGCTTGGTGTAATCGAGCCGCATGATCAGCAGACCGAAGACGTTCGCGCGGATCGAACCACCCCAGCTCCGCAACGGCGTCCGAACCAACACCGGATCATCTCCGGCGGCTCGATGCCATTTCACCGTGCTCGCGTCGTCCCACGCCATCCCGATGTCGTAGAAAATTGCGCCTTCGATCGGGGGGAATCCCACCGGTAAAAAGCCGAGCACCAGGCTGCGCGTCAGCGGGAAGCGCAGCTCCACGTTGGCCACCGCGATCTTCGACCCGATCAACTGATCGAGCTCGGGGCATCCGGTCTGCGACGCCGGCTGCTGATTGGCGAGGCACTCGTGGTTCCGGATCGAGCCGGCGGTGTAGCCGCGAATCAACTCGGTGCTGCCGAGGTAGACCGGGAAGCGATCGGCGTCGCGTCCGAAGCGGCCGAACATCAGCCCGCGGACGGCGATCGTAATCGGCCGGAAGAAGATGTACCGCCGGTAATCGATCAGTCCTGCGGTGAACTGCCAGCTGCCGAAGGCCGGCGAGACGGAAAACCGCGAGCGCGAGCCCGCGAACGGTCCGACGTAGCCGAACAGCGTGTTGTCGTGCACGTGCGCGATCGACGGCTGCACGAACGTCGCGGACGGCCCGCCGCCCTGCACGAGTCGCTGATCGAACGGCCCCGACGCGTCGTACAGTGTCTGCAGGTCGAGCGTCGCTTCCGAGATGTTGACCGCGTGCATGCCGAGCTCGATGCGGTTGAAGCGGCTGAACGGATACGACGACTCCGCAAACGCGTCGCGAATGACGAAGCGCCGAATCCGCGTCGAGAAGACGTCGAGGCTGTCGCCGACACCGGGGTTGCGCGGATCGTCCATCCGCGTCCACGCGCTGCCGCCGTAGAAATACAGGGGATCCTGCGAGAAGCCGCCCGCCCAATTCAGGCGATGTGACTGATTGACGTACAGGCCGAGGAACTGGGCCTCGCTGATGCGCCCGTTGATCGAGCCGGCGAACACGACCGAGTGATTGCCCAGGATGTCCGACAGCGCGATCGCCGTCCCGCCGAACACGCCGCGGCCGAAATTGTCGCGCTGGTACCCGACGGTCGGCCGCACGACGTAGTCGGCCGTAAACCGCACCTTGTATGGCCGGAACGTGAATTCGTTCGTGTCGGGGAGCGACAACGTCGCGGAGTCGAGCAGCGCCCGAACCGTGACGGCCGGAGCCGCCGCCGAAGACTCGGCGGGCTGCGGCAGCGCCGACGGCCGGAATCCGGTCGCCGAGCGATAGATCGAGACTCCCGTGGAGAATGCCGGCAGGTTCGACGCTGAGCCTGACCCGGTGCCGAGTGCCGCCAACGCCGGCCGGGGGGCCGGCACGAGGGTGTCCCGTCCTTCTGCCTCCAGCAGCGTCACGACCGGCTGGGTCGTGGGACCCTGATAGGGCCCGCGCCGCAGTGAGCGGGGATTCTCCAGCGAGTACACGCTGTACTGGCCGTCTTCGTAATAGACGAACGCCATGCGGTCGGCCTGCGGCGCCCACGTGAGCACGGGAGACAGCGGGGTGATGCCCTGAACCCCCGTGAACATGTTCGTGAGCTGATAGATCTGCCCGTCGGCCAGGTCATAGAGGAAGACGTTGGCGATGCCGGTGCGGTCGGACACGAACGCCAGCGAGCGGCCGTCGGGCGCCCACACGGGGTTGATGTTCTTCCCGACATTCATGTTGCCGAGCAGGTCGATCGCGCCGGTCTCGAGGTGGAGCAGCGCGATGCGCAGATTGCCGAAGCGCATCAGATCGAAATCGGTCTCGCCACCGCGGTCGGTCACGAACGCGATGGTCTTGCCGTCGGGCGACCAGGCGGGGTGGAGGTCGGCGTACTTGTCGTTGGTGAGGCGCCGCAGCCCCGTGCCGTCCCGATTGATGATGAAGAGATCGGTGAAGCCGTTGCTGAAGCCGGTGAAGACGAGCTGCTTCCCGTCGGGCGACCAGTTCGGCGTCTGCAGCCCGTTCAGGCCGACGTTGATACGACGCTCTTCGCGGTCGCGCTTCACGTCGAGAATCACCAGGTCATCGCGGTCCTTGTGCTTGGCCGAGATCGCGAAGGAGCGGCCATCGGGAGAGAACGCCCCCGCCGAATTGATGAAGCGCAGGCTCTCGTAGTTGTTGTTCTGCGTCGATTTGACCAGCCGCCGCTTGACGCGTCCCGTCTCGGCATCAGCGAGCCAGAGATCGATGAAGAAACCGCCCTGATCGCCGAAGTACGCGATGTCCTTGCCGTCAGGCGTGAGCGCCGGCGCGAGGAAGATGCGCCCACGCGAGTGCCGCTGGGTGAGCGTCGGCTGCGCGATCCGGCGCGCGCGATAGTGATCGCCCAGCTGCGGCAGGAACGTCGACTGGACTGCGTCACGCCAGTCGTTCGAGAGATCCTCGAGTGAGCGGCCCAGCGCGCGCTTGAACGCGGCGTCGAGCCCCGAGGTCGCGGAGCTCTGGAGTATTTCGCCGATCACTTCATCACCCCACTTCTCGCCGATATAGGCCCAGAGTGCGTGCCCGTACCGGTACGGGAAGATGTAGGGATCGGTGGTCATCTCTTCGATCGAAGGGAGATGGCCCTCGAGTGCCGCGTCGCGCAACCACATCGCGGTCTCGGGATTGATCGGGCCGAGCGACAGGTACTCCGCCATCCCTTCCATGAACCAGAGCGGCGGATTGACGGCCACCAGCGTCTGCACACCCGCGCCGGGACGGCCGCGGCTGTACACGTCGTACTGGAACTGGTGCACCATCTCGTGCTGCAGCACGTGCTCGAACTCGGCGTACGAGCCGGTGAACGGCAGGACGGCGCGGTGCTTGAAGAACTCCGTCACCCCGCCCAGGCCTTCGCCCGATGCATCGACGACGTTCGTCTGCTGGAAGTCGGACTGCGAGGCGTACAGGATGATCGGCTTGCGGCTCTGGAAGTTGTGGTGGAGGATGCGCGACAGGCGGGCGTACGCGCGTTCGGCCATGCGCGCCGCGTCGAGCGCGCCGCCGCGCTCATCCGGATAGTAGTAGATGTCGAAGTGTTCGGTCTGAATCGATTGGAAGTTGAAGCTGCGGTACTGCACCTTGTTCTGACCGAAGTACTGCGCGGCCGCCGGCGCCGCCAGGACACCGAGTCCCAGCACGACCATCAGACGAGTCACGGTGTTTCGCATGCCTGCCTAGCCTTTCGCGCCCTGTCCACCTGAGTCGCCGGCGGCGACCACTGGGGCGTCCCCCCACAACCGTTCGAGCTGATAGAACTCACGCAGCTCGGGATGAAACACGTGCACCACAAAGTCCACATAGTCGAGCAGGACCCAACGCCCCTGCGCGAGCCCTTCCACATGATGGGGCTCGACACCCGCCGGCGCGAGCGCCGTCACGAGGTGGTCCGCCATTCCCCGCACGTGGGCGGCTGACGTTCCAGAAACGATCACGAAATAATCGGTGGCGGCGGTCAGTCCCCGGAGATCCAATATTACCGGATCGACTGCCTTACGGTCCAACAGTGCGTCCACAACCCGTGCGAGCTCAGTGTTCAGCGTCACCTACTCCTTCACCACCGTGACCTGCACTTCGGGCCGCACTTCGGGGTGGATCTTGATCCCGACCTTGTATTCACCCAGCTCGCGAATCGGCTCGGCGAGATCGATCTTGCGCTTGTCTACCTTGATCCCCAGCTCCTCGAGCTTGCGCTGGATGTCGCTCGCCGTGACGGAGCCGTACAGCTTCTCCTCCTCACCGACTTTCACTTCGAAGGTGAGTTTGACGTCGGCCAGGCGCGTGGCTTCGGTCTCCGCCGCTGACTTCTCGGCGGCCTGTTGCTTCACCAGGCGCTCGCCTTCGTAGGCGATCTTTTTCTTGTTCGCTTCCGTCGCCGGATAGGCGAGCCCATTGGGCAGGAGGTAGTTGCGGGCGTAGCCGTCCTTCACCTTTACGACCTCACCGATCTTGCCCAGATGTTGCACGTCTGCCCGCAGAATGATTTCCATCGCTTGACCCCTCAAGGTGTATTGGACCGCTGCCGCTCGCGCGCTTCCGCAAGGCGGCGCCGGTATTGGTACCACGTATCGGTGATGCCGAGCGTGCAAAGCCCGGGGAGTACGAACACCAGCGGCACGGCGAGCGCCGCCGAAGCAGCCGCGACGATCACGAGCGCCAGCACCGAGATGCCGAACGCCTCGGCGAATGTCGCGACGATCGCGGCGCCCCGCAGCACGTACAGCGTGCTCGCCACGAGTCCCAGGTTCGTGCCCGCGACCAGCAGCACGCTCGACACCGGCAGAATCAACACGCCCAGCCAGGCGACGATTCCCCAGACCCACCCGTCGCCCATGTAGAAGTCGCGGAACCGCGCCGGCGCCGGCGTCACGCTTTCACCCGTGGTGCGCGCAGCGATGCGCCGGTACAACTGCCACGCGAGCGCCAGCCCCGCGAGCGTCTGCAGCGCGAGCATCCCCGGCCAGGTGAGGCTGACGAAGCGCACCACCGGCTCGTAGATCGCGAACGCGTCGGGCACCACTTCGACCATCGTGCGCATGGTCAGGCTCGCGAGCCGCGTGACTTCCCAGCTGAGCGCGCCCCACGCCTCGGATCCCCAAGTCGCCTGAATCAGCAGCGCGGACGCGAGTCCGGCCACCAGGATCGAGCGGATCGCCTGCCGCAGGATCGGGGCAGGTTTGAGCAGGACGAACGACACGAACGCCGCAGTCACGAGCACGACGTACGCGCTCGTCGCCGCCGCGAGGCGGCTGCCGCTCCCACCACTCACGACGAGCAGTGCCAGACTCACCGCGCCGATCAATCCCGCGATCGGTTGCGACCAGCCGGCGACGCCGCGCTGCGGCGTGCCGTCGCCGGGCGCGATGATCAGGAGCGCCGCACACGGCAGACCCACCAGACTGGGGTGGGCCCACAGCACGAACAAGGTGAGCGCCAGCAGCGGGCGCCACCACGACTCTTTGGTGGCTATGCGGTGTGACCCTTGATGTAAGGAATCAGCGCCAGCTGCCGCGCGCGTTTGATCGCGGTGGCGAGCTGCCGTTGATGGCGCGCGCACATCCCCGACAGCCGGCTCGGCAAAATTTTCCCACGTTCCGTGAGGAAGCGGCTCAGCGTCCGGTCATCCTTGTAGTCGAGCACGCGCGCGCCGGATTCGCACACGGGGCAGGTCTTGGCGGGACGTCTCACGCTTCCTCCTCTTCCAGCTCTTCTAATTCGGGAGCGACGGCGGCAGCGACCACCGGCTTCGGCTGCTCCTTCGCGGCCTCGACGCACATGTACCGCAACACGCCTTCATCGAGCTTCACCGCGCGCTCGTACTCGGGCAGCACCTCACCCGTCGCCTGAAATTCAGCGACGACGTAGTAGCCCGTGTCTTTCTTCTTGACTTTGTACGCCATCGTCCGCTTGCCCCAATGCGACACGGTGCCGAGCGTGCCTTTCCCATCCTTGGTCAGGAGGGTGTGAAAGCGGGTGAGTTTTTCGTTGATGGCCGGCTCATCCAGGGCACTATCAAAAATGTAGACCGTCTCGTACCGACGATTCATGCCACCTCCCTTTGGTCATAGGTGACCCGATGCGGTGGAAGGCACCGAGTAGGGGATATGTGAGCGATAAAGCTAAACGGCGTGTGAAGGCGTGGAAAGGCGTGAGCAGGCGTGGTATTGTAGACCATGCCTAAGCGCCTGCTGCCGCTGGTCGTGGCCGCCGTCATACTCCCCTCGTCGCTGCAGGCGCAGGCGCTTTCCGATACCACCGCCGGCATTCGCGGCTCGGCCATTTCCGACTTCAACGGTCGTCCCATTACAGGTGTGATAATCTCGGTTCCTGAAGTCAAGAAGTTCGTGGTGACCGACTCGAGCGGGCAGTTTGCGCTCGCCGGCTTGCCGGCCGGCAAGCGGTCCATCCGCGTTTCGTACGAGGGGCGCCAGACCGAGGAGTACGTGTTCACCCTGCTGGGCCAGCAGACGAAACAGATTGCCGTCGTGTTGGACATCGATGCCGAGGATCTCAATCCGCTCGTTGTGGAAGCGCTAGAGCCGAACATCTGGCGCGACCTGGCCGGATTCTACGAGCGCCGGCGGACCTATGGCGCTTTCGCGCACTTCTTCACGCGCGAGCAAATCACGAAAATGCGGCCCAAGCGGTTGAGCGGGCTCCTCACGCTCGAGGGGATCGTGACCCGCTGCTATCAGGATTGTCGCCCGACGCGATTCGCCCGCGGCAAGCTCTGCGCGGTTGCGGTGAGCGTCGATGGCGTGGCGTTGCGGGAGATGGACTACGATCAGATCGCGGTGTCGGACGTCGCCGGTGTCGAAGTCTACCGTGGTGTGCCGCCGACCGATCTGAATCATTCTCTGGCGCCGACGGTCGGTTCATCGATCTGGATGGGTACCGGACTGTCAGCGGCAGGGCAGTGTGGCCTGGTGGAGATCTGGACGCGTTAGGGGGTATCAGGAGGACGTCTTCGTCCCGAGGTGCCCATGCTGCTTCGTAGGCATTTCGCGGCTGCCCTCTTCGTGGCCGCGCTG
>Ga0193723_1000341_pt1 | contig 18027 bp, 13 predicted proteins | sample H2m2metaG_FD_143042 | JGI IMG/M metagenome (GOLD analysis project Ga0193723, IMG submission 143042) | Soil microbial communities from a riparian zone of the East river system, Colorado, United States - H2m2 | ecosystem: Environmental > Terrestrial > Soil > Riparian zone | place: USA: East River...
GCTCCGCCCCGATTCGACGATCTTTTGCGAGAACGGTCTCTGGACTTTCGGCGGCGCTGCCCTGCACGATCATCGCGCGTTTTCGTATCTGAGCGTGCGCGATATTCTCGTTAAATCGAGCAATATTGGCGCAGCGAAGCTTGCACTCAGCGTGGGCGAGCAAAGATTCTACGAATACATACGTCGATTTGGTTTTGGCGAGCGGACCGGAATTGAGCTGCCGGGTGAGATCAGTGGACTCATTCGTCCGCCGCAAGCGTGGAGCAAAATCTCGATCACGCGCATTCCGATGGGGCACGAGGTCGGAGTCACGCCGCTACAAATGACAGTGGCGATGGCGGTGATTGCTAATGGCGGCAAATTAGTCACGCCACGCATCATAAAATCGATTAACACGCCGGAAGGGAAAATCGTCAGCTCACTTTCCCCTGTACTGCAGCGTCAGGTGATATCTTCCGAAACTGCCCGAGAAATCGGTGATGCGCTGCGCGGCGTAGTGAGCGATCGCGGCACCGCTGCCGCCGCTGCCGTTCCCGGTTTTACGATTGCGGGCAAGACCGGAACCGCGCAAAAAGTTGATCCCAAAGGCGGATACGAGCAGGGGAAGTATGTTGTTTCTTTCGCTGGCTATCTGCCGGCGGATCATCCTGAGTTTGTCGGTCTGGTCGTGCTCGATGATGCGCACACAAGCAAACCGGAGCTAAACTACGGCGGGCTTATTGCAGGACCAATTTTTTCCCGAGTAGCGGAGAAGGCGGCCCGCTATCTAGATCTTGAGCCGCATGAGGAGATTCGCAAAGCGATTCCCGTAGAGCGAGTCGAAAAAACAACGCCGGCACAGCGAATTCGCAAGCCTGGGCCGCCGGAACGAATCGCCTTAACCAATGCCTCGCACCATTGAATACGTCGCCATGGTTCGCGGCTGCGAATCCGTCCCATTGCGGACATGTTAAAGCCTCATGCAGCTCAAGACTCTCCTCTCCGCGACTGCAGTTCGCCAGGTCATCGGGACACTTGATCGCACAGTGGAAAACATCGCGTATGACTCGCGGCGTGTGCAAAGGAATGGCATGTTCGTGGCGTTGCGGGGTGAGAAATCCGATGGCCACGAATTCATCGGTCAGGCAATTGAAAAAGGCGCATCGGTAATTGTTGCCGAACGCCAGGAACAGAATCCGCGCGCAACTTGTCTGGTTGTCGAGAACACGCGGACCGCGCTCGCTGATTTTGCAGCAACCTTTTACGGGTACCCGGAGCGCAAATTGAACCTGGCAGCGGTCACGGGTACGAACGGCAAAACCACTATTACCTTTCTCATCAAGCACATCTGCGAAAATGCCGGCTTGCGTTGCGGATTGATTGGAACTGTGCGCTACGAGATCGGTGAGCGGGTGCTGCCTGCTATTCGCACGACGCCAGAATCACTCGATTTACAAGAACTACTGGCGCAGATCGTCAACGCGGGTTGTAAGGCAGCGGCGATGGAAGTTTCTTCGCACGCGCTGGCGCAGGATCGTACGCGTGGACTCGAATGGAACGTCGCCGTCTTTACAAATCTTACGCAGGACCACCTCGATTTTCACGGGACCATGAAAAGCTACTTCGAATCCAAGATGAAGCTCTTCGCCGGACTCGGGAGTCAGAAAAAAAAGCGCAAACCGGTAGCGATTGTGAATATCGATGACCGCTACGGCGAACAGCTGCTCGACAAAATCGACAAACGCGTCCCAGTTATCACTTACGGAATGGGGATGCGCGCTGACTTCCGCGCTTCAAACTATCGCATTGAGTCCAGCGGCACTTCTTATCAGCTGGACGCTCGCGGCAAAAGTTATCTGGTCCGCGTCCCGTTGATTGGTCGGTTTAATGTTACAAACTCCATAGCGGCGCTGGCTGCAGCCAATGCTCTGGGGATTAATCTGCGTGACGCAGTGTTTAGTCTTGGCAAGTCACCGCAAGTACCGGGACGCTTGGAATTGGTTCCGGCCAGGCGGCAATTTCAGGTTTTCGTCGACTATGCGCATACGCCCGATGCGCTGGGGAATGTTCTCAAAACTCTGCGTGAGCTTGAGCCGCATCGGTTGATTACGGTCTTTGGTTGCGGCGGCAATCGGGACCGGCAGAAGCGCCCGTTGATGGCCGAAATAGTGGACCGCCATGCTGACTACGCCATCATTACCTCCGACAACCCGCGCAAAGAGAATCCGGATACGATCATCACCGAGATCGAAAAGGGATTTCGATCGACTCACTACGAAAAGATTGTCGATCGCACTCAGGCCATTAATCGTGCCATTGAACTGGCACGGCCGCGCGACATTGTTTTGATTGCCGGCAAGGGCCACGAAAACTATCAGGAGTTCGCGGATCACACCATTCCGTTCGACGATATTCAAGTCGCGCGACGTGCGATCGAAGATCATCCAGTGGAGTTTTTATCATGACATTTTTGTTTGGAAATTTGCCGACACACGGCGGGCATTCCCCAATTCTCACGTTATGAATCCGCTTCCGCTTTCTCAGATTGCGCAATTGGCCGGAGGGTCGCTCTCGTCCGGCGAAGGAACTGTTGTAATCGATAAGGTCAACACGGATTCGCGCACGATTAAGCGCGGCGAACTATTCGTCGCGTTGCGTGGTGAAAATTTCGATGGACACAATTATGTAGAAGCTACCGCAACAGCCGGCGCAGCGGGGGCAATCGTTGATTCCAATTGGAAAGGAAACGTGCCGGAGAATTTCGCGCTCATTCGCGCAAACGACACACTGCAGGCGTACCAGCAGCTCGCCGCCAATTACCGGAAGTCGCTCAAGCTAGATGTGGTCGCGATTACCGGAAGCAACGGCAAAACCAGCACAAAAGACTTCGCCGCCGCGGTCCTTGCCCGCCGGTTTCGAGTGACGAAAACACAGGGGAACTTCAATAATCATGTCGGCTTGCCTCGAACGATTCTCGAAGCCACGGCGCAGGACGAAGTCGCTGTTTGGGAAGTCGGAATGAACCACCCCGGCGAGGTTTCGGCGCTTGCGAGAATAGCTGCGCCGGACGTTGGCATCATTACAAACATTGGTGTCGCGCATATCGAATTTATGGGATCGCGCGAAAGAATCGCGGAGGAGAAAGGCGCGCTTGCACAGACCGTTGGCGCCGAGGGAACAGTCATCTTGAACGCTGATGATCCTTTTACGAAGGGAATCGCGACTCGCGCGCGCGGCAAAGTGATTTTAGCCGGCACAACTGCCGGCACGATTCGCGCCAGTGAGATCAACCAGAGCGGAAGCGGAACAGATTTTACAATTCTCGAGGGTGCTCATCGCTGTCGCGCCCAATTACCCGTGCCTGGGTTGCATATGGTGCAGAACGCGCTGCTGGCCGTTGCGGCCGGTCGGGTCTTCGGTCTTTCCCTGGAAGAGTGCGCCGCCGGCCTGGTCGCCGCGCCGCTCACGAAGGCGCGCTTGCAGGTCAAGGCAATCCACGGTGTGCAATTTCTAGACGACAGCTACAACGCAAATCCCGATTCCATGAAAGCGGCATTGCGAACATTAGTTGAACTGGATGCGGACGGGCAACGGATCGCAGTGTTGGGCGAGATGGGTGAATTGGGCGATGAATCGGAGCGCGGACATCGTGAAGTAGGCGAAACCGCCGCTGCGTTAAAGGTGGATCACCTGATCGCCATTGGAAATGTGGCCGCGACCATCGCAGAAGCGGCAAAACGAGCCGGGCTGAAGAACAGCTCTACCGTGGCCTCAACTGCTGAGGCCGCTGAATTATTAGCAGAGCTCGCTGCGCCCGGCGACCTTGTTCTCATCAAGGGCAGTCGTCTGGCGCGCACAGAGCAAGTGATTGAAGCATTCCGCAATCCGCAATCCGCAATCGCCAATTCGCCATGATGTACTTCCTCCATCACCTGAGCGACCGGTTCATCGGGTTCAACGTTTTCCTTTATGTCACGTTCCGAGCCATTGCCGCGGCGGTGACGGCGTTCCTGCTCACGTTGATTTTTGGAAACTTCGTAATTCGAATACTGATTGCGCTGAAATTGGGACAGCCGATTCGCGGGGCAGCGGAAGTTCACCGCCTCGCTGAACTGCACGGTGGTAAACAGGGAACGCCTACCATGGGTGGCGTGCTGGTCATCGGCTCCGTCTTTGTGTCCAGTCTGATCTGGGCGCGCCTCGATAACCGCTTCGTTTGGCTGGTCCTGTTTTGTATGGTTTACCTCGGTGCGCTCGGTTTCGCTGATGATTATCTCAAGGTGACCAAGAAAAAGTCCGACGGCATCAGCGGCCGGATCAAACTGGTTTTTCAGATCGCTCTTGCCTTAATTGTGACAGCCGTTTTTCTCAGCAGTCCGCTGCTGGAAGTGCAGGCCCGTTCGCTCTACGTGCCGTTCGTTAAGGCGCCGGTCATTGCGAACATGGGCTGGTTTACCTTCGTATTTTTTCTCCTCGTCATTGTTGGTTCCTCGAATGCAGTCAATCTCACCGATGGGCTCGATGGTCTGGCGATTGGTTGCACCGTCACCGTGGCATTTGCATATGCTCTTCTTTCTTATGCAGCTGGAAATTTCCGGATTGCCGAATATTTACAGGTCCCGTTTTATCCTTTTGCAGGGGAACTGACTGTCGTCTGCTCTGCACTGATCGGCGCGGGTCTGGGCTTCCTCTGGTTTAATTGTTTTCCAGCGAAAGTTTTCATGGGCGATACCGGATCGCTGTCTATCGGCGGCATGATTGGCGTCGTTGCAATCTGCTGCAAGCAGGAGCTGCTCCTGGTTGTCGTAGGCGGGGTTTTCGTGATCGAAGCCGTCTCTGTGATTTTGCAGGTGATGAGTTTCAAACTGACGGGCAAACGGATTTTCGTCATGTCTCCGCTTCATCATCACTTTGAATTGACGGGTTGGAAGGAAAACACGGTCATCGTTCGGTTTTGGATCCTCTCGATCATCTTTGCGTTGCTTGGTCTTGCGACACTGAAACTGAGGTAAAACGTGCACTACAAGAATCAGAATATTGCCGTTCTTGGTGCGGGGTTGAGCGGGAGCGCAGCGGCGTTGCTACTTCGGTCGGAGGGAGCGAAGGTGACAATGCTCGATAGCGCCGAGGAGAAGAACTTACTCAAATCGACGATCGATAATCTGCGGGCGCAGGATGTCCGCGTAATCTGCGGTGCGGCTGCTGATGAAGACTCATCCGCTTATCAAATGGCGGTCTTAAGTCCGGGCATCGATCCGGCTTCCCGGCTGGTGCGCAATTTCTCATCGCGCGAAACCGACACCATCGGCGAGCTCGAACTGGGTTGGCGTTCTTGCGAAATTCCCGTGATCGCAGTCACCGGCACGAACGGCAAAACGACAACGACCGAATTGCTCGCTCAGATATTGAATGCTTGTGGCCAGCGAACGATTGCCTGCGGAAATATTGGAAAACCGCTTTCCGAAGTGGCACGCGAGAAACAGCCATACGATGTGCTCACGGTCGAAGTGAGCTCGTTCCAACTGGAAACGATTCGCACCTTTCATCCGTCCATCAGCCTCTGGCTTAACTTCGCTCCGGACCATCTCGATCGTTATCGCTCGGTATCGGAATATCGCGCGGCCAAGCTGCGCATTTTTGAAAATCAAACTGATGCCGATGTGGCTGTCGTGAATGCCATAGAAAAAATACCGAATATCCGTCCCCGCACGATCACCTTTAGCGCTTATGCTAACGGCGGAGACTTCCGAGTCTCAGACGGAGCGATTCTTTACCGCGACGAATCAGTGTTGCGACTGGCGGATACGAAGCTGCGGGGCTTGCATAACATCGAGAATTTGATGGCGACCCTCGCCGTCGGCGTGGCCCGGGGATTGTCGTTCCAGGAGATGGTGCCGTCGCTTTCTGCTTATGAACCGCGTCCGCATCGCTGCGAATTCGTGCGCGAAGTCAACGGCGTTGCCTATGTGAACGATTCCAAGGCGACCAACCTCGACGCAATGGACAAAGCGTTGCGTGCGCAAAGCAAACCTGTCGTCCTGATCGCCGGCGGCAAGGACAAGGGATTTAGCTTTGATCCGCTTCGATCGCTCGTGAAGGAGAAGGTCAGGTCGACGATTTTAATCGGCGAAATGGCCGACAGCATCAGCCGCTCGTGGGCTGGCGTGGTCGAAGCCGAAATCGCAACCTCGCTCGCCGACGCGGTCGAGCGCGCACATGCCAGCGCAAATGCCGGGGAAATCGTTCTTTTTTCCCCGGGCACATCGTCCTTCGACATGTTCAAAAGCTACATCGATCGAGGCGATCAATTTCGTGCGCTCGTCCAAGCTCTGCCCCAAACCGACCGATGAAAATCCCGCGCCTCCTGAAACATAACAAACTCTGGGCGGCGACTGCGCGTCGCTCCTCGGCGGCGTCTGCCGGAATAGACTTTGAAGAAATGCCGGAGCCGAACATGAAATTATCGCGAGCGCTGCTGATTGTTTTGCTTCTGCACGTTGTCGCCGTGTCGGGAATTATTGCATTCAACGCGATCAAAACCCGGGAGAGGCCGTTTGTTCCCGCATCTTCGACAAACGCGGAACTCAAACCGTCCACGACGGTGGGCGCGGCAATTCACGCGGATGGGGTCAAGCCCCAAACTGCAGCGGTGCAAAAAGAGAACGCGCCCCGGGATGATCCGAAACCTTCACATTCGCCTGGGAAATTGCCTTTAAAAGACGAGCACGCGAACGCGCCCCCCATTGCCAACCGGCCTTCGCGCAAGGCTACGGCGAGTCAGGAGGCTGCGGCGGGCAAGCCCGTGTCTTCTGGACAAACATACGTTGTGAAAAAGGGAGATAACCCGGTGACGATCGCAAAAAAACTAAAGGTCCCTTACGACGATTTAATGGCGCTCAACCATATCGAGGATCCGCGCAAATTACGGATTGGCCAAAAGCTGTTAATTCCCAAGACGACAAAGCCAAAAACGACGAACGGAAAAGCAGTGAACCGCAAAGGGAAGAAAAATGAAGTGCGCCGCGCAAAGTCACAAGCGCCTTCGAGCTAACCATGCATCGTAAGAGCGCCTATATCCTTTTTCTCGCTGTGCTGGGACTTCTCGTTATCGGGATTGTCATGCTCTTTAGCACGAGCGCGTTTGCGCGTGACAGTCATGGAGATGTTTATTTTTTCATAAAACGGCAGGCGATTTGGTTCGGGATTGGCCTTGCGGTCTGCATCGTTGCCGCGCTGATTGATTATCACTTTTGGCAGCGCACATGGTGGCTGTGGTTCGCGCTGGCACTTGTCGCATTGTCGCTCTGCTATTTTCCGCACATCGGGATGCGTCTTAACGGATCGCGCCGCTGGATCGGCCTCGGCCCGGTAACTTTTCAACCCTCGGAACTGGCGAAGCTGGCGGCAGTCGTTTTCCTCGCTGCCTGGTTTGCGCGACGCGAAGAAGCAAGGAGCAATGTCGTCTTTGGAGTTATTCTTCCGCTTGCAATCATTAGCATCCCGGCGGGACTTGTTCTGGGAGAAGTCGATCTGGGAACGACAGCTCTGCTGGGAACAACCGCGTTCGTCGTCATGTTTGTTGCAGGAGCGAATCCATTATGGCTCGGGATGATATCGTTCGCCGGCCTTGGCACGCTTCTGATCGTTGCCAGCCGAATCTCCGAACGCATGGGACGGCTCGCCGCTTTTCTTCATCCGCAGAACTACAAGGAAGACGCTGGCTTGCAGCAGATGCAGGCATTGATCGCTTGGGGAAGCGGCGGAATGGAAGGACTCGGCCTGGGCAATGGTCGCCAAAAAATGCTTTATCTGCCGTACGCGCACACGGATTTCATTTTTCCAATTATTGGCGAAGAGCTCGGTCTGCGGTTCAGTCTGCTCGTGGTCCTTTTGTTTGTGGTCATCATTGTTTGCGGCATCATGATCGCGCTGCACGCCAAGGATCGGTTCGGTTTGCTCCTCGGCTGTGGTGTTGTTTCGCTGCTAGCTTTGCAAGCCGCGGTCAACATCGGTGTGACCACATCGCTCCTGCCCAACAAAGGACTGCCGCTGCCGTTCATCAGTTATGGTGGTTCGAACCTGGTCACGTGCATGTTCGGCATCGGTTTATTGCTGAACATTTACCGCCAGGGAATCCTTGAGCCGCCGCACAAGAGACCTGTGGCCATGCGGGTTCGAGTAACGCCACGTATTTAGCGTCGATGAATTCAATAGATTGTATGAGTCGTATGAGTCGGAGATGGAAGGATCAAATTTTATGAATGCAGTGATCGCATGCGGAGGAACTGGCGGACATCTTTTTCCCGGAATCGCCGTGGCAGAAGTGCTGCGTGACCGCGGGCACGAAGTGATGCTGTTGGTTTCGGAGAAAGATATCGACGCTCTGGCGCTCTCCGGTCGCGAAAACTTCCGAGTGGAAAAATTGCCCACTGTGGGATTGCCATCGCCATTTTCTCCGGCGTTTTTTGGTTTCCTTCGCCGTTTTTACGAAAGCCTGGCGCTTTGCCGATCCATATACCGTACGTTCAAACCCCAGGTCGTCCTTGGCATGGGAGGATTTACTTCTACTGCGCCGGTGTTGGCCGGTCGGATACGCGGTATTCCGACTTTTATCCACGAATCAAACGCTGTCCCTGGAAAAGCGAACCGTTTGACAGCGCGAATGGTGCGCACGGTTATGCTCGGCTTCAAGGAATGCGCGCCTTTTTTTCCAAAAACCAACACTGAGGTTACAGGCACTCCAGTCAGGACCGAGTTGACCCGTTTGGATCAACTGGTGGCGCGTCAAAAACTCGGGCTCCGCGAGGACGTCCTGACGCTGCTTGTCATGGGAGGCAGCCAGGGTGCGAGCGGAATTAATCAGGCAATGATTAAAGCGCTGCCGTTTTTGCGGAGCGCTCCATTGCAAGTAATTCACCTTTCCGGCGCGCGCGATGAACGCTTGGTTGCAGACAATTATCGTCGCGAAAATATTCCTGCCCACATCGCTGCCTTTCATCATCGGATGGAGGAAGCTTACAGTGCTGCCGATCTCGTTGTTGCGCGAGCCGGCGCTGCCAGCCTCGCGGAGTTCGCCGCTTTTTCATTGCCCGGCATCCTGATTCCATTTCCGTATGCGACCGATGATCATCAAACCCGCAACGCGGAGATCTATGCTCGTGTTCAGGCAGCGATCCTTCTCAAGGAATCAGAGGTCTCGGGTGAGTTACTCGCACGCAAAATTCGGGAGTTGATCGAGGATCGGGAACGGATTCGACAGATGGCTGCGAATTCATCGCGCCTCGCGCCGAAGGACGCGGCCGGGCACGTGGTCACGACCATGGAAAGATATACGACTCATGAAGCCCGTCTCTGAAGAACGCAGCACACCTGAGCAGCCTCCACCGTGGACCGGTCCCGTTGCCACGAGCGAGCGCGCTGTGCCGCTTGATCTGCCGGGATTTCTTACGCGTGAGCGTCACCGGATTCATCTCGTCGGTGTCGCGGGCAGCGGCATGAGCGGTATCGCCGCGCTTTTGATCGAGCTCGGCCACACAGTCAGCGGCTCGGACAAGGTTAGTACGATGGAAACAGATCGATTGCGGCGGCTCGGTCTGCGTTTTCATGAGCGGCATCGACCGGAAGAGGCCGGCACCGCAGATCTCGTTGTCTTTTCTTCTGCAATCAAGGGCGACAACCCAATTCTTGTTAGCGCGCGCAAGTACGGAAAACCGATCGTGCGCCGGGCAGAAGCGTTGGCCGCAATCATGCGGAGCAAACGCGGCATCGTTATCGCCGGAATGCACGGCAAAACGACAACCTCAGCAATGACGGCCCACGTCTTGCGCGAAGGAGGACTGCATCCGTGCCATTACGTCGGCGCAGAGATTCCGATTCTGGGAATGAATGCACACTGGGATTCACGCGGCGAGTATTTCGTTGCCGAGGGGGATGAGAGCGACGGCACGATCACGCTCTTTCGACCCGAGCACACATTGATTCTAAATATCGAAGAAGAGCACCTGGATTTTTATGCTGATCTCGACGCGATTGAAAAGGTTTTCGCACAACTGATCACTCAGACCGCCGGCACAGTTTTTTATAACCTCGACGACAAAAATGCCGCCCGGGTATGTCGATCTTTGCCACGCGGAATTTCGTACGGTTTCGCCGACGAGGCCGATTATCGCGCAATAGATATCCGACTGACCGGCTTCGCTTCGATGTTCCGGGTCGATCACCGGGGACAAGATCTCGGCGAAGCTGTCTTGAATGTGCCGGGACAACATAACGTTCACAATGCGCTGGGAGTGATCGCCGTCGCGTCAGAGCTGGGTATTGCGTTTGAAAAAATCGCGAAGTCGCTGGCGAAGTTCGAGCACGCGCGCCGCCGGTTCGAAATCAAATACGACAGCCCGCGTTTTCTTTTGGTGGACGATTACGGGCATCACCCGACGGAAATCCGCGCCACGCTCAAGGCGGCGAGATCGGTCGGCCGCAAGCGCGTGCTCACCATGTTTCAACCGCATCGTTATTCGCGCACCAAAGCGTTGCGGAAGGAATTTGGTTGCGCCTTCGACGATGCGGACCGCCTGGTAGTAACGGATGTTTATGGATCGCATGAAGCGCCGATTCCGGGAGTGACCGGACAAATCATCGCTGACGAGATCGTTGGGCACGGACACCGGGGCGTCAGTTACGAGCCGCGCTTGGAATGGGTGCACCGCACAGTAGGGAACATGCTCGAGTCCGGCGATCTCGTTCTGAGTCTCGGTGCCGGAAATATTCACGAGCAATTATCCGCCCTCGCTGCCGACCTGGTTACTGCGGAAAAGTTGAAAGAGATCGTGGGCGAAGGCGGCGAAGTGCGTCTCTATGAGCCGCTCTCGAAGCACACGACTCTGCGAGTAGGCGGCCCGGCGCAATTCTGGGTCGAGCCGCGAACTGAGAAGGCCTTTGCCGAGTTGATCCGGTTTTGCCGGGACGAAAATCTTCCGCTCTTCGTGATGGGTCGCGGGTCGAATCTTCTCGTTCGCGATGGAGGCGTTCGTGGCGTGGTCGTTCATCCGAGCGGTGGCGATTTCGACAAGATCGAGATCAACGGTGCCGAGATCACCGCAGGCGTGGGGGCGAAATTAAAAGAAGTCGCCTACGCAGGAAAGGCGGCCGGGATCGGAGGGATGGAGTGGATGGAAGGAATTCCAGGCGCGGTTGGTGGCGGCTTGCGCATGAACGCTGGGGCGATGGGGGCGCAGACTTTCGAGAACGTCCTGCGCGTTCGCTATCTCGATGCGAACGGCGAGGCGCACACAAAGTCACGTGACGAGCTGGAAGTGCACTACCGGAATTTCCCGTTACTGGAGAAGAATTTTGCAGTGTCCGCCGTTTTCCGCGGCCAGCCTGCACCGCTCGAAGAAATCGTGCGTAAACTGGAAGCGTCGCAGGAGAAACGGCGCACGTCGCAACCAGCGGCGAAAAGCGCAGGCTGCATTTTCAAAAATCCTGATTCATGCCCTGCAGGAAAGCTGGTTGACGAGTTAGGATTGAAAAATTCGCGCGTCGGGAAAGCGCGAGTATCGGAGGTGCACGGTAATTTTATTGTCAATGACGGTGGCGCCACAGCGGCCGAAATGCTGGAATTAATCGAAAAGATCAAGGCGACTGCTTTGGCCAAGCGCGGAATCGAGCTGGAGACCGAAGTGCAAATCGTGGGAGAGCCGGGGTGACGATGGCGGAAGATCAAAGTTTACCGAAAAAAATTGCGGTGTTAATGGGCGGACCTGGGTCTGAGCGCGATGTGTCGCTGGCGACTGGTCGCGGCGTTTCTAAAGCGCTTCGCTCCTTAGGTGCAGAAGTCGTCGAAGTCGATGTTCATGACGAAAACTTCGCGCTTCCGAAAGATGTCGATCTCGCCTTCATCACCATTCATGGAACCTTCGGCGAAGACGGTCAGCTCCAGGAAATTCTGGAGGAGCGCGGAGTGCCTTACACCGGTGACGGCGCTGAGGCAAGCCGGGCGGCGTTCGACAAAATTTTGTCGAAAGAAAAATTTCGCGAACACGATGTCGTCACTCCGGAATGGGAAGTCGTCGAAGTCGGCCAACGCCCGACGATTTCGGTTCCGCTGGTAGTAAAGCCGGCGAGACAAGGTTCTACCGTCGGCGTGGTGATTGTAAAAAACGCGAGCGAACTTGATTCGGCGATGGCGGAGGCCGGCAAGTACGATCAGAAATTGTTGATAGAAAAATTTGTGTCGGGCCGCGAGTTGACGATAGGCGTTCTCGGTGATCAAGCGCTGCCGATTCTTGAAATAATTCCAAAGGGCGGTTTTTACGACTTCAACAACAAGTACCCGTTTCTGAATCCGCAGGCAGGCGGCGGCGCCGACCACGTTTGCCCGGCGAAAATCGATCCGAATAAGACGAAGCAAATTCAGGAACAGGCGCTGCATGCTTTTCGCGCGCTCGGCCTGGTTGTTTACGGTCGCGTTGATGTGCTGTTTACCGATTCGGGCGATCTGTTCGTGCTCGAGGTCAACACTATTCCCGGAATGACGGAGGCGAGCTTGTTGCCCGAAGCCGCTGCGGCTGCCGGTATCAATTATGTCGATCTTTGCGCGCGCATTATCGCGCTTTCCCGTGCCAGACCAGAAAGGAGCCGGAGATGAGACTCGGGCAGAGGCGCCCCCAATCGCGCAATCGGCGAGTCTCCAACGTGCGCCAGCGCCGCCAGCAGCACTTGCTCGACGTGAAAGTACGCTCTCGCAGAGCCACACAGCATCGCGCGCGACGAGTTTTGGCGGTTCTCTCCCGAGTGATATTGCTCGCCGCACTGTGCGCCGCGATTTATGCGGGAACGCGTGAAGCCGCGAGGCGCCTATTTTTCGAGAACCCCGACTATGCGCTGAAGACAATCGAATTGCAGACGGACGGAACCTTGCAGCGCGACCAGATTTTGAACGCAGCCGATTTACGTGAAGGCGAAAACATTTTTCGCATAAATCTCGCTCGCGTTCACGATCTGATACAGCAGCTGCCTCAGACCGATGAGGTGCAGGTAATGCGAAAATTGCCTTCGGAGATTGATGTTCGTGTGGTGGAACGAAAACCGATCGCCTGGATCATGAGCGAGAAGGAAATTTCCGATCCATTTTCATCCGAGTCTGCTTTTCTAGTGGACGCGCGCGGTGTTTTGATGAAAGAAAAGAGGTTGCTGCCCGAATATCTCGGATTACCGGTCATTCTGGGATGCTCGAGCGAGTCGCTCGAGGTGGGCAAAGTCGTCGAATCGCCCGAAGCGTGGAAGGCGCTTGAGTTGCTGCGTTTAAGCTCGCGCAGTTTTTTGCAAATGCGCTTTCAGATCCGCGAGATCAATGTTTCCGAAAGTTATCGCCTGCTGGTGACCGACAAGAATCATAGCCGCGTGACGTTGGGCTATGACGATCTCGAAACGCAGTTGCGCCGGCTGGAACAATTTCTTGTTTATTGCGACGATTCAAAACAGGAACTCGCGACGTTAAACTTGCTTGTGCAACGAAACATCCCGGTGACTTTCGCTCCGAGGCCGGTCGCAGTCATTAACGACACCATCGAGCCTGCGGTAGAACCGCGAATTATGAAGGCGATCCCGGTGCATCCTTCTGAAACAGGCCCTCGTCAAGGGTCTGGAAAGCAGGAGACCGCGTCACCGCCGTCCAGGGCACGCACCAGTTCAAAACCACCCCCCAAGGCAATTCCCAATCAGCGACAGAGAATGGATTAACACAATGGCGAGCAATAATTTGATGATTGGTCTTGAGATTGGAACCTCCAAAATCTGTGTCGTTGTCGGCGAGAGCCGGCCCGATGGCACCGTCAAAATTCTCGGCGTCGGCCAGACGCCATCGCGCGGCGTGCGCAAGGGCGAGATCGTTGATTTTGAAACGGCAATGAAATGCGTGCACGAAGCGGTGGTCGATGCCGAGCAGAAAAGCGACGTCATGATCCGGAGCGTTTATGTCGCCGTTGGTGGGTCGCACCTTCAAAGCTTCAACAACCGCGGATCCGTGATGCTGCCCGAGGACCGCGATGAATTCGATGAGCAGGACGTCGAAGACGTAAAAATCAATGCGCGCGAGGTGAGCATTCCTGCGCAAAACGCATTCCTTCATTCCATTATTCAGCATTATCATGTCGATGGACAGGACGGCGTGCTGAATCCAGTCGGGATGCTCGGCCAAAGATTGGAAGCCGATTTCCACATTATTCACGGCGTGCGGACACGTGAAAGAATTGCCACTAGATGTCGAGGATGTCGTTTTTGGCGGGCTTGCTTCTGCGCAGGTGGTGATCACGCAACATCAGAAGGATCTCGGGGCACTGGTGCTCGATATCGGCGGCGGAACGACTGATTATGTTTTGTATGCGGACGGTGCAGTGAAGCAGAGCGGGTGCATTGCAATCGGCGGTGACCATATCACGAACGACATCTCCATGGGGTTGCGCATCCCAATGGCGCGCTCGGAGAAACTCAAAATTGAGGAAGGCAGCTGTGTCCTCGGCAATTGTTTCCCAGGCGAAATGATTTTGCTAAAGGACGATTCCGGTTTTGCGGGGAAGGAGATCGAGCGCGAGACTTTGAACACGATTATTCACATGCGCTTGCGAGAAACCCTTGAGTTGCTCAAACGCAGGCTTGATGAAGAACCATTCATTAATTACCTGGGCTCTGGTATTTTCATCACGGGCGGATGTAGCCTCCTCAATGGCATCGATAATCTCGCGGAAGAGATTTTCGAAATGCCCGCGCACGTCGCGCACGCTCAGACAACATCAGGCGTGACCTCTGCCGTAGAGAATCCGCAATTTTCGACTGCAATCGGTTTGATCAAGTATGCCCAAGCCGTGCAAACGGAGCGGCCGGCGCGAGGAATCGGGCGAATTCTGGGAAGAATTTTTAGCGGAAGACGATGAAAAATTGAAAGATCGATATGATTCAACTTAGCAAAAACCACAGTCTCCCTGAGCGCGCGGAGGATTTTATTCCAATAAAAATTGTCAGTGTTGGTGGCGCCGGTCTGAATGCGCTCGACCGGATTGTGCTCGACGGCTTGGAAGGAGCAGAGGTTCTGGCCGTCAACACCGACGTGCAATCGCTGGCGAGCTCCGTTGTTGCACACAAAGTACAACTCGGCCGGACGGTCACCCGCGGCCTGGGCGCGGGTGGCGACCCCGAGGTTGGCTATCAGGCCGCCTTCGAATCGACGGAGGAGATTGGCGAGGCGTTGACTGGCGCAAGAATGATTTTCATTTGCACAGGGCTCGGAGGCGGCACTGGGTCAGGTGCGGCGCCGTATGTCGCACATCTCGCTCGCGAGGCGGGTGCCCTGGTGCTCGTGTTCGCAACGCTGCCGTTCGCCTTCGAAGGCAGACGCCGCAACGCCCAGGCGCGCGAAGCTCTGGCCCGACTCAATGAGATTGCCAATGCAGTGGTTTGCTTCGAAAACGATCAGATGGGCGACATGGTCGCGCCGCACGCAGGTATTCACCAGGCGTTTTCCAAGGCCGATACGACCATCAGTCAGAGCATTCGTTCGATTGTGAATCTGGTTCAGCGACCCGGACTCATTCGTATTGGCTTTGACGATTTGGTCGCCGCCTTGCGCAGCCGCAACGGGCGCTGCCTTTTCGGCTTTGGGGAATCCGATTCAGACAATCGGGCGCATGACGCACTCGCCCAAGCGCTCAAGAGTCCGTTGATGGATCGAGGTCGCACACTGGCGGACGCCGCGCGGGTCCTCGTACAAGTGGCAGGCGGTCCGAGTATGACTTTGTCGGAAGTCGAAATCGTCATGAAGGAACTCGATCGGCATGTTAGCGACGAAACGCAGATTCTTTTCGGCACTGCTGTTGACGGACGTTTGGGGGATCGCTTAAGCGTTACAATCATCAGTTCGTTTACAGCGGATGAGCATTTGTCACCGACTAAGCCTCCGCTAAGCAACGCGCCGCCAATGCCGCCAGTGTGGGAACAGCCTCACGAGAGCCCGCAGAAGATAGAGGTCGAGCCCGAACCGGCGCCGATCGAGGATTTTCAGTCGGCGGAGACGACTCCTATTGAAGAGCCAGAGTCCATCGAAGTCGAAAACGTGCCGGCGCCATCTGTCGAATCAGTCTCGAACGCGTTCGAGGTTGTCGACACACCTGAGCCGACTGTAAGCGCGCCACAAAGAAAGCCGGCGCCCGCAAAAGAGGAAAAAGTGTCTGCTGAAAAATCCATGCAGGCTAAACAGGAAGTTTTGCAGTTCGAACCCGTCAACCGTGGTCGCTTTGAAAAAAGCGAGCCGACGATAGTCGAAGGCGAAGACCTCGACGTCCCGACCTATCTGCGAAAAAAAATCAAGATGAAGTGATTTAACTGTGGAGGCAGCCGTGTCGGCTGCAAATCCTTCTCCTGCCGGCGACACGCCGGCCACTACAGTTTTACTTCTTCATCAATTCGAGCACGGCGCTCGTCATTCCAATGATCCCAACCCGGATCGTTGGTTCGGGAACGGGAGCGAATTTGCTCGAATGCAGGGTTGGTAATTCTTTTCCCGCCTGCTTGTACTCCGCGATCTTCGCCGGATCGACGGCGCCGAAATGAAAATTAACCGCCGGGATGGAACGGTCCGGCAGGCTGTATTCGGAAAAGTCTTCACCACCCATGGTGGGATCGACGATCTCGACGTTTTCGTTGCCTAACGACCTTTTCCAAACAGCAATGAGGCGTTTCGTCAGTTCAGGGTTGTTGTACATTGCTGGGCAGCGTTCATCCTTGCTCACGGTTATAATCGGAGCGCGGTCAGGCGGTATTCCAGCGGCTATCGCGCATCCTTTTACAATTTGATCGATAGCCGTCAGCACGCGTTCGCGTATGTCAGATTTGTAGGTACGCACCGTGAGCAGCAGTTTCACGTCGTCCGGAATGATATTGCGCTTCGTTCCGCCGTGAATCGAGCCAACTGTGATCACAACCGGATCGAGTGGATTATTTTCGCGGCTCGCGATGGTTTGCAACGCGTTAATTATTTGTGCCGCGAGAACGATCGGGTCTTTTGTCTTGTGCGGGTAGGCACCATGCCCGCCGACGCCACGCACGGTAATGTCCACTGAATCGACGTTTGCGGACGTATATCCTTCGGTTACGCCAATGTGACCGGTTTCAAGATCGGCTTTGTCATGAAAACCAAGCGCGAAGTTCGGTTTACCGAATTTTTCGTAAAGGCCGTCTTTGAGCAGCGCGCGTGCGCCGGTACCAATTTCCTCTGCCGGTTGCGCCACGAACACGATCGTGCCGTGCCATTGATCTTTTAACTTTCCGAGAGTGCGCGCGGTGCCGATGAACGCCGCAATATGTGTGTCATGTCCGCAGGCATGCATCACGTGTACATCCTTGCCTTCATCGTTTTTCGCGATCGCCTTGCTGGCGTACGGCAAACCCGTTTCTTCTTCCACAGGCAACGCATCCATATCCGTTCGCACAAGCACGGTCGGCCCGTCGCCATTCTTCATCACGCCCACCACGCCGTAACCTTTGAGTTCGGAGTTTTCGTATTTTCCCAGATGCTCTGTGACTTGGCAGCCCGCCGCGCGCAACTCCTTTGCGACGAGCGATGCGGTGCGCTCCTCATGTCCGGATAATTCCGGGTGAGTGTGTATGTCTTTGTAAATCCCGAGCAACGAGGGCAGTTCAATATCGGCGAGCGATTGAGTCGTTTGCTGCGCAACTGCAAGCGCCGGAATGATGACGGAAAGTAATACGATAGACGACGAAACGGTCTTCATTGTGTCATGGTAAGTGAAGCCGAAGCATCTCTTAATTCTTATTCAGCGCAATCACAGTAAGAGATTTCTCGACTTCGCTCCAAATGACAGAAAGTTGGATTGCTCATGGAATTCGAGAAGAACACACTCCTGTTCGGCACGGATCCAATGCCACGCATTGTCGCCATTGAACTCGGCGAGACTGGAACTGTTAAGGTTTATCGCCGGGAAGCGGACGGATCGACTGTTGCCGATGTTGAGCCTTTCCACCCATTTGTCTGGTGCG
>Ga0193723_1000342_pt1 | contig 18014 bp, 15 predicted proteins | sample H2m2metaG_FD_143042 | JGI IMG/M metagenome (GOLD analysis project Ga0193723, IMG submission 143042) | Soil microbial communities from a riparian zone of the East river system, Colorado, United States - H2m2 | ecosystem: Environmental > Terrestrial > Soil > Riparian zone | place: USA: East River...
GGCCGTCGAGAATTATCTCTACGCCACGAGCCAGCTGGCGCAGACGACGTTGCGGTCGGTCCTGGGTGAGACCGAGATGGACGAGCTGCTCGCGAACCGCGACAAGATCAACGCGATCCTGCGCCAGACGATCGACACGCGCACCGAGGACTGGGGCATCGAGGTCTCCGCCGTAGAAGTAAAGGACGTGGACCTCCCACCGGAGATGAAGCGCGCGATGGCCCGCCAGGCGGAAGCAGAGCGCGAGCGCCGCGCCAAAGTGATCAACGCCGAAGGCGAGCTGCAGGCAGCCGAGAAGCTCGCGCAGGCCGCGCACATCATCGGCAAAGAGCCCGCAGCCATTCAACTCCGCTATCTGCAGACGGTCAACGAGATCGCGTCCGAAAACAACTCCACAACCATCTTTCCGATTCCGATCGACCTGTTCAGGGGCTTCATGGAGCGCCTCGCGCCGGCGCAGCCTGAGTCGGCCAGCCGCGCACTCCCCGAGCGTACCGCAGGTGAACGTTTGCCGGCGGTCCGCGGCAAGGGGAAGGCCAAGGCCTGATGGGAAAGGACCTCATCAGTCGTGAGGCGCTGGAGCGCATCATCAAGCGCGCCGCCGAGCTGCAGGCCGGAGAACACGACGTCGGCGACGGGCTGACCAACACCGAGGTCCTGGCACTCGGCAAGGACGTCGGGATTCCCGACCGCTACCTCCGTCAGGCGATGCTGGAAGAGCAGACGCGGATCACGCCGGAAGTCGCGACGGGAACGTGGGCATCGCTGACGGGCCCCCGATCGATCATCGCGCACCGCGTGGTGCCCGGCGATCGGGCGGCGGTCGAGCGCGCCTTGAGCCGATGGATGACCGAAGAGGCGCTCCTGCAACCGAAGCGGCATTACCCGGATCGCACATCGTGGGAGCCGAAAGCGGGGGCGTTCGCATCGATTCAGCGCGCCCTGGCGGGTAAACGCCGCTACTCACTCGCGCAGGCCGAAGAGATAACGGCTCAGGTGGTGCAGCTCGAGCCTGGATTCTGCATGGTGCGGCTCGAGGCGGACATCAGACGGCAGCGCACGAACCGGATCTCCGGCGGCACCGTGATGGCGGTTGTGGGCTGGGGCCTGACCGGCGCAACGGCGCTCATTGCGCCGCCCCTCGCGCTCGCCCAGGCCCTCATGCTCGTGCCCGCGGTCGGCTTGACGATCGGCGGCGCCATGGTGGCGCGAACGTACCGAAGCGCGAACGAGCGCGTCCAGGTCGCGCTGGAGCAGGTGCTCGACCTGCTGGAGCGCGGCGACATGCGCTCGCCGCCGACCGACGCCGCGCTGCCCGGCGTGCAAGCGTTTACCCGCATCGCCGAGGAAGTGCGCAAAGCGTTCGAGAATCCCAGGCCGAAACCAAGAGGCTGAGAAGCGATGACCGATATCAAGCGGGTCGGGGTACTGGGGTGTGGCCTGATGGGAAGCGGCATCGCGCAGGTCGCCGCCACCGTCGGCTACGACACGGTCGTGCGTGATGTGTCGAAAGAGTTCCTCGATTGCGGTCGCGCCGGGATCGAGAAGTCGCTCGCGAAGTTCGTCGAAAAAGGAAAGCTCCAGAGCGCAGACCGCGATGCGACGCTCAAGCGGCTGACGTTCACCACCACGGTCGCCGACCTGAAGCAGTCGGATATCGTCATCGAGGCAATCACCGAAGACCTGGCGCTGAAGAACGCGCTGTTCAAGGAGCTGGACGCACTCTGCGGCCCCGGAACCATCTTCGCGTCGAACACCTCCAGCCTGACGATCGCCGAAATGGCGGGCGCGACCAAGCGCCCCGACCGCTTCGTCGGACTGCACTTCTTCAACCCGGTGCCGCTCATGGCCCTGGTGGAAGTCGTGCGCACAGTGACGACGACCGAGGAGACGTTCAAGCGGGCATTCGCGTTCGCCGCATCGCTCGGCAAGGAGCCGATCGCGGCGAAGGACAACTCCGGGTTCATCGTCAACCTGCTGCTCGTGCCGTACCTGCTCGACGCGATTCGCGCAGTGGAGCGCGGCGTGGGCAGCGTACCCGACATCGACAAGGCGATGCAGCTCGGATGCGGCTATCCTATGGGACCGCTGACGTTACTCGACTACGTCGGTCTCGACACGACCCACCACATCGCCGAGATCATGTTCAAGGAGTATCGCGAAGCGCGGTACGCGCCGCCGCCGCTGCTCAAGCGCATGGTGCTGGCAGGGATGAACGGCAGAAAGAGCGGCAAAGGCTTCTACGACTATTCAGCGAATCCACCCATCGTGAGCAACCTGGGGCTCTAATGTTCGGTTACGACGCTGCTCGCTGGCACGCGGTACTGAACGACCTTCCTGCGGCACTGCTGCTCGTGGCGGTGCTGTTCGATCTGGCCGCGGCTGCGACGAAGCGTGAGTCGCTCATGTGGGCGGGAATCTGGACGCTCTGGGCGGGTGTGATCGGCGGCTGGGCGGCGGTCGTGGCGGGCAAACTCGCGTCCGGCGCTATCGAGCACGGTGAAGCGATTCACGAAATCATGGAGAAGCACGAGAACATGGCGCTCATCACGATGGGCTTGTTTACCATTGTCCTCGTCTGGCGGCTCGCGCGCCGCTTCCAGATGCCCACGCAAGAGCTGGCCCTGACGCGCGCGCTGAGCATCGTGGGCATCCTCGGACTGGTGTGGACCGGCGTGCTTGGCGGCCGGCTGGTGTTCGACCACGCGGCCGGCATCCCGTCCAAGACGCTGCAGGCCGAGATCGAGAACCGGGAAGAGGGACATCATCACGAGGCCGGCGAAGAGCCCGAGCACGCTGACACCGCCAAAGCCGCTGCGCCACACACGGATCCACCCGGGACCCCGCCACACAAGCATTGATGCGCGCGATCGTGATGTGCGCGCTGGTGGTCGTGGCCTGCACTCCTGCCACGGCGCGTCCGTCATTCGCGCCGATCCCCGAGGCGCTCCACGTCGTGATCAACGCACCGCCGGCACGCGTCACCCAGTTCGCGGACTCGTTGCTGCGCGCCGACACGATCGCGGTGCACGTCGTCAGCCCGCGTGACGGGTTTCTCGAAACCGAGGAGTTCGCCGACACACACCGCCTGCGGCTGTGGGCCGATCCCGACGTGCCGGGGAAAGCGCGCGTGACGATCGAGGCGGTCGTTCGGCCGGCCGAGGATCCGTCCCGCACCGCGCGGGACCTCGAGCGCGCCTCATCGCCCGGCTCGCCGGGTCACCTGCGCGCCGAGCAGCTGCTCGCCGCCCTAAAGGACAAGCTTGGAGTCACGACTTACTAAGAGCCTCGGCGCCCTCGAGTACTTCACATTCGGTTTCGGAAGCATGGTGGGGGTGGGTTGGCTCGTCATCATGGACGACTGGCTGGCCCGCGGCGGCCCCGGCGGCGCTATGCTCGGCTTCCTTGGCGGCACTCTCCTACTCGTCCCGATCGCGCTGACGTACGGCCGGTTGGTACGCGCGATCCCCGATGCCGGTGCCGAAATCGCCTATACCGAACGCGTGTTTCCCCGAACGGTGAGCTTCACCGCCGGCTGGATGATGGTGCTCGCCTACGCGATCGTGTGCCCCTGGGAGGCCGTCGCCATCGGCAACCTCCTGGCCAGGATCGTCCCCGCGATGAACGACCTTCCGCTCTACACGGTCGCCGGCAAAGTCATCACGCTGCCGCGGCTCGTCGCGGGGCTCTCGCTCACGGCACTCATCGGCTTCGTCAATTATCGCGGCATCCGCACGAGCGGCCGCTTCCAGGACTTTGCGACGTTAGGGCTGCTCGCCTGCTTCGCGGTGTTTGTCGTGCTCGGGTTCGCGCGTGGCAGCGCCACCAACGTGCAACCGTTGTTCGCCTCGTCCGGTCCACTTATCTCGGTCCTGCTCGTCGCCCAGATCGTGCCGTACTTCATGACCGGGTTCGAATCGATCCCGAAGGCATCCGAGGAGGCCCGCGCCGAGCTCGCCCCACATACCCTGGGCCGAATGATCACGTTGGCGATGGTGGCGGCCGGATTGTTCTACGTGCTCGTGGTGGCCGTCGTCGCGTGGGTGTATCCGTGGCCCGATCTGGTCGCCCACCATCTCGGAACCGACGCGGTGTTCGCACGCGCGTTCGGCTCGCCGTGGATCGCGCGGCTCATTCTCGCAGGTGCTCTCCTGTCGCTGTTCAAGGTGTTCAACGGAAGCTTTGTCGCAGCCACGCGATTGCTGTACGCGCTGGGCCGCCGCCGCCTGATTCATCCTGCGCTCGGCGACGTGAATCCAACGTTCGGGACTCCCGCCCTGGCGATCGCGCTCGTGACAATGCTCACTGGCGCGGCCGCATTCCTCGGCGACGCAGTGCTCGTGCCGATCAGCGAAGTGGGCGCCGCCGTGGGGGCCATCGGATGGTGTGCCGCTTGTCTTGCCTTCATTGCGCTCGCGCGCCGTGGCGGCATGCGGGACGGGATCACGATGGCCGCGCTCGGCACCATCGTGAGCGTCGCGATCGTGGTGATAAAGGTGGTGCCTGCTGTACCGGGGAGCTTTACTACGGTGGAATGGCTCGCCTTTAGTGCGTGGTGCGTCCTCGGGCTGGCGCTGCGGCGACGAGTCCCTGGACCCATCGCTCCATCTGTCCAAGATCGATAGTCGCGTCGCGACACGGCCCATTGGGCAGCTGCATCGTCAAGCCAAGAACGGGGAGTTTGCCGGCGACGTCGCGCAGACCGGTCATCATGTCGCGCTCGCAGGCGACCGCGACCACAGCCCGGGGCCGGCGCTCGCGGATCACGCGCCTGGCCAGCTGGCCGCGGGTCGCGACGAACACCGGCACCTCATAGCGCCCCGCGATCTCCAGTACGCCGTCCAGCGCCTGCTTCGATAGACAGCGCGGAATCAGGACCAGCAGCTCACCCTTCCCGACCGTCCTGCCCCGCCGCTCGGCCAGGGTGTTATAGACGTCGATCGCGGCGTGTTCGACCCAGTCGCGCTTCCCGAAGGCCCGCGCGATCAACGACGTGTAGTTCATGAGCTGCAGGTACGGACCGCGCTCCATCAGGCGCTCGGGCAACAGATTCCGGCGGCCGTAAAAGGAGGCGGCGAGGACACTCAGGTACAGGGTCGCGAGCCCCGCGAGGACCGCCAGGCCGATCCACACGCCTCTCGCTAGCGGCGGCGAGAGCGCCGCCAGCCGGGGTCCGATGAGATACAGAAGAAAGGCTGCTGCGGCCGCGAGGACGGCGAGCGTCAGGGCCGCAAAGCGGAAAAACAGCCCTGGGGCCGCCGAAAAGTCGCCGCCCCCCGGCAGCGGCCGGCCGTTCCATTCGTCCCACTCGTGGCCCAGCCGCCGGTCCACCTCGATATGGATCAGCTGAGCACGGGGTGCCTGAGAAGGGGGCGTCGCGGTCTGAAGGGCAGCCATCGGGAACGAAGCTTCACGTTGTGGTTCGCCCGTGTCAAGTTTGGGGCGTGTTAGTCACCGATCCTCGTGTCCGGGCGGCATACGCCGAAGGCGCAGGGATCTATCGTATCGTGCCTTCCGCGGTGGCGATTCCCAAGAACCGAGACGACGTCGTCACACTCGTTCGCGAGGCCGCCGAGTCGCATCACGCATTGATCCCGCGGGGCGCGGGGAGCGGGATGCCCGGCGGCAACGTCGGCAGCGGCGTCATCGTCGACATGAGCAGGGGATTCTCGGAGCTGGTCGTCGATCCCGACGCCCGAATCGCGCGCGCCGGAGCCTCGGTGACCTGGGCAGCTGTGAATGATGCCGCCAAACCCTACAGCCTGCGCCTGCCTCCCGATCCGTCCTCCGGTGCATTTGCGACGAGTGGCGGCATGGTCGCAACAAACGCCGCCGGTCCGCGCACGGTGAGATACGGCAGTGTGAGGAAGTGGGTGGAGGCTCTCGAGGTTGTCGGGGCGGATGGCGTTTTAAGGACTGTGAGGCGCGGTGAACGAGCCGAGCTTGATCTGAGCACAGATAACCGAAAACTGATTACCGATCATTTTCCCAAGACCCGCAAGAACTCGTGTGGCTACGCGCTCGACCGCTTTGCTGCGTCAGGCGATGAGATCGATCTCCTCATTGGATCCGAAGGCACCCTTGGCATCGTGACCGGAGTCCACTGGCGTCTTGATCCCATTCCGTCGGACATCGCGGGCGTGGCGCTTGGGTTTGCCGATCTCGATGCCATGGCCGACGCTGTCCCATACCTCCTGTCATTGCAGCCGGCCGCCGTCGAGCTGCTGGACGCCTCGTTGTTGCGTTTCGTTCCGAACGCCCCGCCGGTGGCCTGTCTCTTGCTCGTCGAATTTGAGCGCGACACCGGAGACGCGGCCCGGGGCGTGGTCAGCGACGCGGTTCGGGGGCTCAAGAAATCCGCGGTCCACGTCGAGACGGCGGTCGACCGCGCCGGCCTGGAGCAGCTGTGGAGCGTGCGGCGCCTCGCCTCTCCGGCGCTCGCCCGGCTCCCCGCGAGCCAGCGTTCGCTGCAGGTGATCGAGGATGGGTGTGTCCCGCTCGATGCCCTGGGCGTGTACGTCGCCGGCCTCAAGACCGCGGCAGCGCGCCGCGGCATTCCGATCGTGATCTTCGGGCACGCGGGCGACGGCCACGTACACGTCAACGCGCTGCCCGACACGACGGCGGACGGATGGCGCGGCGCGCTGCACGAGCTGTTCGACGACGCGACCGATCTGCTGTGGGGACTCGGTGGCGTGCCGTCGGGCGAGCACGGCGTGGGCCGCTTGCGCGCCGGGGTCCTCGAGCGTTTCTATGGAAAGGAAGTGATGGACCTGTTTCGCGCCGTGAAGCGCGCCTACGACCCGCTGTCGATCTTGAACCCTGGTGTTATCATTCCCGCGACCGATTGGTCGCCCGTGGCTGCGCTGAAGGTGGGCGCTGATGCCGCGGCCATCCCTGACGACATCGCAACGCGACTACGCGAGCTGGAGCGCAGCGCCGCATGGGACACGCCGAAACTCGAGCTGACACGCTAGCGCCAGTGGAAGTCTTTCGTACGCCGCGCTTCTCGCTCATCGCCCGTCCCCAGTTTCTCGAACCTGAGCATCTCGCGGTGCAGTGGCGCGGCGAGGCAAGCGACGGGGAACGGCTGGCCGAGTACGCGGGCCGCCTGTGCTACATGAGCCAGCACAATCCCATCAACCGGACGACGGCCGACTACCTCGAGAACATCAAGAAGCAGGGTCACGGCTCGGTGCTCGAGCACGCGGTCTACGTGCTGCTCATCGAGGGCATCTCCCGGTCGTGCTCCCACGAGCTGGTGCGTCACCGCGCCGGGTTCGGCTATTCGCAGATCTCGCAGCGCTACGTCGATGAATCGCACGCGGCCTTCGTGATGCCGCCCGCTGTCCTCGGCGATGCGCGGCTCGAGGAGGAATGGCTGCAGCAGGTCACCGACGCACAGGCCGCCTACGTCCGCGCGGTCGAAGGCCTGATGCAGCGCTACGAATGGGTGAGCGACAAGGTGCACCGGCGGAAAATGGCGCGTGAAGCGGCCCGCAGCGTGTTACCGAACGCGACAGAAGTGAAGATCGTCGTCTCCGGCAACGCGCGCGCCTGGCGCACGATGCTCGAGCTCCGCTGTGGTGAAGGCGCCGAGTTGGAAATCCGCCGGATGGCCATCGGGGTGCTGCGCGTGCTACAGAAAGAAGCGGGCTCGCTGTTCTCCGATTTCGAGATCTACGTCAGCGACGACAAGCAGGAAGCCGCGCGAGTCACCTACCACAAAGTCTGAACGGTTTTTGTTCGACGTCTCTCTCTTGCGTATCTCGCTCTCGTTTCGTATTCTGACTTACGAATGCGAATCGGTCTCGCATACAACGAGAAGCCTGACGCGACTTCGGCGTCTGACGCCTATGCAGAATGGGATGACCCGTCAACGATCGACGCGGTCGAACAGGCGTTGAGTTTCTTCGGCACCGTCGTTCGCCTCGAAGCCGACGAGTTCTTCCCCCAAACACTTTCGCTCGCGCATCCCGACATCGTCTTCAACATGGCGGAGGGATTGCACGGCCCGTGCCGCGAGTCGCACGTCCCCGCGCTGTGTGAGTATCTGAACATTCCATACACGGGCTCCGATCCACTCACGCTCGCGTTGACGCTGCACAAAGGACGCACGAAGGAGATCCTCGCCTATCGCGGCGTGCCGACCGCGCCCTTCCGAGTCATCGAAGCGGTGTCCGATCTCGCACGCATGCCATTGCCTTATCCACTCTTCGTAAAGCCGGTGGCGGAGGGGTCTGGTAAGGGCATATTTGTCAATAACTTATGTGAGTCGCCCACGCAGCTGGCTGAGCGCGTCCCTTTCCTTTTAGATCGTTACGCCCAGCCGGTTCTCGTCGAGACGTATCTCCCGGGGCCGGAGTTCACCGTCGCGATCCTCGGCAACAACGGCGACGTGCGGTGTCTGCCGATCGTCGAATTCGATTTCGCCACGCTCCCGGCCGGCGCGCCGCCGGTCTACGGCTACGAGGCGAAATGGATTTGGGACACGCGCGAGAATCCGCTCGATATTTTCCAGTGCCCGCCCACTGGCGTCGCCGACTCGCTCTGTCGCGAGACCGAGCGCGCCGCGCTCGACGCGTATCGCGCCCTTGGCTGCCGTGATTGGTGCCGCATCGACATCCGCGTGGACCGCTTTGGCGTGCCGAACGTCGTCGAGTTGAATCCGCTGCCCGGCATCATCCCGGATCCGGCGATGAACTCCTGCTTCCCCAAGGCGGCGCGCGTCGCCGGCTACAGCTATGAGGAGCTGATCCAGGAGGTCGTGCGGATCGCCTGGACACGGATCACCGGGCATACGATTCCGGCCGCTCAAGCGGCGGCCAGCGCTTGAAGGTCGTCATCCTCTACGATCCCGGCGCCGAAGACTGGACGGCCGAGGACATCGCAGGCGTGATGGAAGCGGTCGATGATATCGCCGCGATCTTCGGACGGCTCAACCACCAGGTACAGCGGGTCCCCGTGCGGCATGACATGCGGTGGTTCAACACCTGCCGGCGGGCGGACCTCGTCTTCAACCTGTGCGAGGGCGTGCGCGGCGTGGCTCAGTGGGAGGATCACGTCGTCGGCACGCTCGAGCTGGCCGGCATCGCCTACACCGGCTGCGGGCCGTGGACCACCGGCGTCTGCCGCCGCAAGGCGGTCGCCAACACGCTGCTCGAGCACGCCGGCCTGCCGGTTCCCCGCTGGACGATTGCCCAGGGCAAGATCGAGGACGACTTCCCGCTGCCCGCCATCGTGAAGCCGGCGGCGGAGGATGCGAGCGCGGGCGTCGATCGGTCGTCGGTCGTCACCGATCGCAAGACCCTCAAGGCCCGGATCGCCGCGATGACGGAGCAGTTCGACGAGGTGCTGGTACAGCAATACATCGCCGGGCGGGAGTTCAACGTCGGAATCGTCGGCGATCGCACGCTGCCCATCGCGGAGATCGACTTCAGCTCGATGCCCGAGGGCACCTGGCACATCCTCACCTACGCCGCGAAGTGGCAGGTGGGGTCGCCGGAGGACCTCGGCAGCCGTCCAGTGTGCCCCGCCCAGATCCCGCAGCGCCTTGCCGACCGCCTGTGCCGGCTGGCCGAGACTGCGTGGCGGACGATGCAGGGGAAGAGCTACGGCCGGATCGACCTGCGGGTCGACGACGCCGGTCGTCCGTGGATTCTCGAAGTGAACCCCAACCCCGACCTCACCGACGAGGCGGGCCTGTCGCGCATGGCCAAGGCGGCGGGATGGGACTACCCCGAGCTGATCCGCCGCATCGCCGAGCAGGCGCTGCGCGAAGCTCAAGGCACGAAAGCCGCGCGTGAGCTGCTCGCTGCGCCCGCTCGGGCGCGCGCACCGCGCACGGCTTGAGCAGCTGACGCGGGCTACCGGTCTCTTCCGCGAGGAGGAGGTCGCCACCGCGATCGAGCTGCTCGACGAGTCTCTGGGGGGCGACGACGACTATCGGTTCGTCGGCGGGTTCGAGGGCGATGAGCTGATCGGGTACGGCTGTTGGGGGCCCACACCCGGCACCGTAGCAACGAGCGACCTGTACTGGATTGTCGTCGATCGCGTCCGGCAGGGGGCCGGCGTCGGATCACAGTTGCTCCGCGAGATCGAGCGACGGCTGGCCGCTGACGGCAGACGGCTCGTCGTGGTCGAAACGTCGTCTCGACCCGACTACGCGCCGACGAGGGGTTTCTACGAAGCACGCGGCTACACCAGAGCCGCAACCATCCCGGAGTACTACGCGCCCGGTGACGATCTGGTGATCTATACCAAGGATCTGACTGCTGGAGACCTGGCAAGAACTACTCCGTAAGAAGAGCATCGCGTCGCTCGAGGCTCTGGCCGCGCGCTTCGGCGCGGAGCACGTCGGGGATATCGCCCGGCTCCGCCAGGCCGCGGAGAACTTTGAATTCCGCATCTCCCCGGCGATGGTCGATCTGATCAAGTCGCCCGGGGATCCCATTTGGCTGCAATACGTTCCCACCGTCCAGGAGCTGGACGTCCATGACGGGCTGGTCGATTCACTGGACGAAGACGCGAACTCGCCGGTGCCCAACATCACCCACCGCTATCCAGATCGCGCCCTCTTCCTCGTCTCTCCGGTGTGCGCCGCGTACTGCCGTTTCTGTACCCGCCGCCGCAAGGTCGGCGACCCTGAGAAGATCCCGCTGGCGCAGCTCGAGTCCGCGTTCCGCTATCTCGAGGAGCACCACGAGATCCGCGATGTCATCATGTCGGGCGGCGATCCCCTGCTCCTGTCCGACCGCCGCATCGACGATATCTGCAGGCGGCTGAGGACGATTCCACATCTCGAGGTGCTGCGGATCGGGAGCCGGGTGCCCTGTCACCTGCCGGAGCGGGTGACGCCCGAGCTGTGCGCCATCCTCAAGCAGTACCACCCGCTCTACATCAACACCCATTTCAATCATCCCGACGAGCTCACCCCGGCCGCCGTTCGGGCGCTGGGGATGCTGGCCGACGCCGGGATACCGCTGGGCTGCCAGACCGTGCTTCTGAAGGGCGTGAACGACGACCCCGAGGTCATGAAGCTGCTCATGCAGCGCCTGCTCGTCGCCCGGGTGCGGCCCTACTACATCTATATGTGTGACCAGGTGGCCGGCGCCGAGCACTTCCGGACTACGGTCGAGAAGGGCTTGGAGATCATCAAGGCGCTGCGGGGCTGGACGTCCGGCCTGGCGGTGCCGCATTTCGTGATCGATGCGCCGGGAGGCGGCGGCAAGATCCCGCTGCTGCCCGAATACGTCGTCAAGCTCACGGACAAGGAAATCATCCTCCGTAACTACGCCGGCAAGACCTACCGCTACAGCCAACCGCTGGAGCCGATTCTCGTCGGCTGAACCCCCTTGCACGTTTTCGAACCGCATCGCATATTTATGTCCAACAATGCATAAACATACGATGGCCCCGCTGGCGAATATTATCGACGGACCCTCACGAGGGAGCGGCGGGGCTCGATAGCGTGACGAAACGACCAAAACCCCAGCCCGCTCCCTCAGCAGAGCGGGCTTTTCGTTTGCTCGACCCCTGGCGCGAGCGCGACGCCTGCGGCGTCGGCTTCGTCGCCCGCGCCGACGGCGAACGCACCCGCGACATCCTGACGATGGCCCTGACGGCCGTCGCCCGGCTCGCGCATCGCGGCGCTGCCTCCAACGACAAGTCGGGCGATGGCGCCGGCGTCCTCACCCAGATCCCCCACCGGCTGCTCGGCGTGGGCCCCGTCGAACGCGTCGCCCTCGGCATGTTCTTCCTGCCGGCATCCGGCCCCGCGCGCGACATCGCGATCGACCTCATCGAAACCGTCGTCGTTGGGCTGGGCATGTCGGTGCTCGGCTGGCGGGTCGTTCCGGTAGACGTCGGTGTCCTCGGCCCGCTCGCCGCGGCGAGCCAGCCCACGATCCGGCAGCTGTTCGTCGGCCCGCCATCCGGCCCGGCGAACGCGCAGGCATGGGAGCGGCGTCTCTACCTCGCGCGCCGGGTGATCGAGCGCCGCTCGGCGAGCGCCGGGCTTCCGGTGTTCGTCTGTTCGCTCTCGTGCCGCACCGTCGTCTACAAGGCGCTCCTGGTCGGGACCGAGCTGCCCGCGTTTTACGCCGACCTGCAATCGCCGCTGTTCGAGACCGCCATTGCCGTGTTCCACCAGCGCTACTCGACCAACACGTTGCCGAGCTGGCCGCTCGCGCAGCCGTTCCGGCTGCTCGCGCATAACGGCGAGATCAATACGCTGTGGGGAAATCGCAACGCGATGCTCGCGCGGGAACCGGCGCTCGCGGCGCCGGCGTGGGAACGAGACGTCGAGCAGCTCAAGCCGGTGATCTGGGCGGACGGCAGCGACTCCGCCAGCCTCGACAATGCATTCGAGCTTCTCGTTCGCTCGGGACGCGATCCGGTGCACGCCCTGATGATGCTGCTGCCCGAGGCGTGGGAACGCATCCCGGATATGCCTCCTGCCCTGCGGAGTTTCTACGAGTATCACGCCGGCTTGATGGAGCCTTGGGACGGACCAGCCGCGCTGGCGTTCAGCGACGGCGTCGTCGCGGGCTCGGCGCTGGACCGCAACGGGCTGCGGCCGTGCCGCTACAAGGTGACGCGCGACAACGTCGTCGTCGCCGGATCGGAGGTCGGCATCGTCGATCTCGAGCCGGCGGACGTCGTCGAGTCCGGCCGGCTCGGTCCGGGCGAGCTGCTGGTGGTTGATACGCTCCGCAACGTCGTCCTCCGCAGCGCCGACGCGAAGCTGGAGGTCGCGCAGCGGTGCCCGTATCGCCGCTGGACTACGCGCGTCATACGCGAGCTGCCGACCGAGGTCCCCGCGCTGGGTCCCGCGCTGCCCGCGGACGAGCTGACCGCCCGCCAGCACGCGTTCGGATACAGCCACGAAGACCTGCGCTACGTCATCGAGCCAATGGCGGCCGAAGGCCGCGACGCGATCTGGAGCATGGGCGACGACACACCGATCGCGCCGCTCTCCAAATTGCCGCAGAGCCTGTACGCCTACCTGCGGCAGCGTTTCGCGCAGGTCACCAATCCCGCGATCGATCCGCTCCGCGAAGAGCTGGTGATGTCGCTCGTCATGTACCTGGGGCGGCGCGGCTCCGTCCTGGCCCAGCGGCCCGGCGGCAAGACGTTGCTCCGCATCGAGCACCCGGTGCTCCTGGCAGAGGAAATGGCGGCCGTGCGGCGGGCGGGCGGCTCCGACCTGACGACGCTGAGCGCGGTATGGGAAGCCGCGGCTGGCCCCGAAGAGCTGGACCGCGCCCTCGAGACGCTCGCGCGCGATGCCGTGACGGCGGTCCGCCGCGGCGCCACGATTTTGGTCATCAGCGACCGCGACGCCGACAAGGCCCGCGCGCCGATTCCGATGCTCCTTGCCATTGGCGCCGTGCACCAACGCCTCGTGCAAGCCAGGCAGCGGATTCGCGTCGGGCTCGTGGCGGAGGCCGGTGACGCGTGGGACGTGCATCACCTGGCTGCGCTCTTCGGATACGGCGCCGAGGCCGTGCACCCCTGGCTCGCGTTGCAATGTCTGCGCGATGTCGAGTCCTCAGCGGAGAAGTATCGAAGCGCCGCAGAAAAGGGGCTGCTCAAGATTCTGTCCAAGATGGGCATCTCGACGCTGCAGTCGTACGCCGGGGCGCAGATCTTCGAGGCCATCGGGCTCGGCCCCGAGGTGATCGACCGTTGCTTCACGGGCACGGCGTCGGTGATCGGCGGCATAGGGTTCAAAGAAATCGCCGAGGACGTGCTGGCGCGGCAGCCGGGTGGCGGCGTGCTGCCCGATCACGGCCGAGTGCGATATCGCCGCGACGGCGAAGATCACGGCTGGTCGCCGCCGCTGGTGCGCGCGCTCCAGCACGGCGAGTACGCCGGCTTTGTCGAGGGCGCACAGCGTCGCGCGCCCGCCGGCCCGCGCGACCTGCTCGATTTTCGCCCGCAGCCTCCCGTCCCGCTGGAAGAAGTCGAGCCCGTCGAGGACATTCGGCGCCGCTTCATCTCCAGTGCGATGTCGCTCGGCGCGTTGTCACCCGAGGCTCACGCCACGCTCGCGATCGCGATGAATCGGATGCAGGCGCGGTCCAATTCGGGGGAAGGCGGCGAGGATCCGGCCACGTATGTCGCGCGCGCAGACGGCGATCGCGCCGACAACCGGATCAAGCAGGTTGCTTCCGGCCGCTTCGGCGTGACCGCGGCGTACCTCGTCCGTGCGGACGAGCTCGAGATCAAGATCGCCCAGGGCTCGAAGCCCGGCGAAGGCGGCCAGCTGCCGGGCCACAAGGTCACCGACTTGATCGCGCGGCTCCGGCACGCGGTGGTCGGCATTCCGCTGATTTCGCCGCCGCCGCATCACGACATCTACTCGATTGAAGATCTCGCGCAGCTGATTCACGACCTGAAGCAGGTGAATCCCGAAGCGCGCGTGGGGGTCAAACTCGTCGCGGAGGCCGGCGTCGGCACCGTCGCGGCCGGCGTCGCGAAAGCGTACGCCGATTACGTGCTCATTTCGGGACACAACGGCGGGACGGGCGCATCGCCCTTGTCGTCGATCAAGCACGCCGGCTCACCCTGGGAGGTCGGCCTCGCCGAGACGCAGGCGATTCTGATGCGCAACAAGCTGCGCGAGCGCATCGAGGTCCGTACCGACGGCGGGCTCCGCACGGGACGCGATGTCGTGATTGCGGCGCTGCTCGGTGCCGAGGCATTCGGGTTCGGGACCGCCACGGTCGTGGCGCTCGGCTGCGCGATGGCGCGCCAGTGCCACCTGAATTCCTGTCCCACGGGAATCGCCACGCAGCGCCTGGACCTCCGCGCAAAGTTCAAAGGCACCCCGGAACAGGTCATCGCCTACTTCACGTTCATCGCCGAGGATGTCCGCCGCATCATGGCGTCGCTCGGCGTGCGGCGGATGGATGACCTCATCGGCCGGACCGAGCTGCTGCAGCGCGTCGACCGGCCGGAGACTCCGCGCGCGAGGCTGCTCGACCTCTCGTTGCTGCTGACCGCACCCCTAAACAAGTCGGAGCCGCGGCGGCGCACAGTCGAACGGAATGTCCGACCCGGCCTGGTCTCGCTCGACGCTGAGATTCTCGACGCGAAGGGGCCTGCCCCCCGGGTCTATGCGATCGGGAATCACCACCTCACGGTTGGTGCGCGGATCGCCGGGCAACTGGCGCGGCAGCATGGCAGCCAGGGGCCGGGCACGCCGCTGCGGCTGCGGTTCCGGGGGAGTGCCGGCCAGAGCTTCGGCGCCTTTACGCTGCCGCGCATGCACCTCCAGCTCGAGGGTGAGGCGAACGACCACGTCGGCAAGGGCCTGTGCGGTGGCGAGATCGTGATCCGGCCATTCCGGGGTGCTGGGTACGCGACGGGTGCGCTGATCGGCAACACCGCGCTGTATGGCGCGACGTCGGGACGCCTGTTCGCGGCCGGAAGCGCGGGCGACCGGTTCGGCGTGCGCAACTCCGGCGCGGTCGCGGTCATCGAGGGCGCCGGCGATCACTGCTGTGAATACATGACGGGCGGCGTGGTCGTAGTCCTCGGACCTGTCGGCAGAAACTTCGCGGCCGGGATGTCCAATGGCATCGCCTATGTGCTCGATGAGCGCGGTCTGCTCGAATCGCGCTGCAATCTGGAGATGGTTGCGGTCAGCGGGCTCAATTCGATGGACGAGCGCGTCCTGCGCAAGTTGATCCAACAGCACTTCCACAAGACCGGCAGTCCCCGCGCCCGGATGATCCTCGCGCAGTGGGACGCGTACCGTCCGTTGATCCGGAAGGTCGCACCGCCGGCGGCGGTCGCGATCGAACCGGTGGCCCCCCCCCAACCCCAATCGACTGGGAGCCCAGCATGAAGCTCATCACGACGATCGTACGCCCCGACCGCCTCCCCGAGGTCAAGGCGGCGCTGTTCCGCGCAGGGATCACCGGCATCACCCTGAGCCGCGTCAGCGGACACGGGGGAGAGCACGAGCGGTTCGAGCAGTATCGGGGCACGGCGCTCGTCATGGAGTTCCACGAGAAGGTAAAGATCGAAATGGTGTGTTCCGAACCGTTCGTCGAGCCGTGCGTGCAGGCCATTCTCTCATCGGCCCGCACCGGCGAGGTAGGAGACGGGAAGATCTTCGTGCAGCCGATCGAGCGAGTGGTCCGCATCCGTACCGGCGAGGCGGACAACGCCGCTCTTACGGCGGTCAATGCCGACGCGGTCCAACGCGCGGCTATCAACGCAGCCGGTACGGGAGGTGTCGCGTGACGCAGGCCACTTTGTCCTCGGGTGATACCGGCTGGGTTCTCATGTCGAGCGCGCTCGTGCTGTTGATGACCGTGGGGCTCGCGTTCTTCTATGGCGGCCTGGTGCGCCCCAAGAACGCGCTCAATACGATGATGATGAGCGTCGTCGCGCTCGGCGTGATCGGCGTCCAGTGGATGCTGGTCGGATACTCGATCGCGTTCAGTCCGGGCAACTCGTGGCTTGGTGGCTTCTCCTGGCTTGGCCTGCACAACGTCGGGCTCGAGCCCAATCCGACGTATTCGGCGACGATCCCCCTGCAAGCGCACGCGATGTTCCAGGGGATGTTCGCGATCATCACCCCCGCCCTCATCTCCGGCGCGATCGTGGAGCGGCTGCGCTTCCGGGGTTACATCGTGTTCCTCCTCCTGTGGGCGACGTTGATCTACGACCCGCTGGCACACTGGGTGTGGGGATCCGGCGGCTGGCTGCTCAAGCGCGGGGCGCTGGACTTTGCGGGCGGCACCGTCGTCCACATCAGCGCCGGCGTGTCGGCGCTCGTCGCCGCATGGTTCCTCGGGCCCCGGCGGGACTACCGCCGCGTTCCCATTGCGCCGCACAACGTTCCACTCGTGCTGCTCGGCGCTGGGCTGCTCTGGTTCGGGTGGTTCGGCTTCAATGCCGGCTCCGCCCTCGCGGCGAACGGCCTCGCGGCCCTCGCCTTCGTCAACACGAACACGGCGGCAGCCGCCGCCCTCGTCACATGGGCCGGGCTCGACCTGGCGCGCACCGGCAAGATCACGGCGGTCGGCGCCGCCACAGGTCTGGTGGTGGGCCTCGTGGGCATCACACCGGCGGCCGGATACGTGACCCCGATGTCCGGGCTCCTGATCGGCGTTCTGGCAGCTGGCGTCAGCTACACGGCCATCCAGATTCGGTCGAGGACCAAGCTCGACGACGCACTCGACGTGTTCTCCTGCCATGGGCTCGCCGGAACTGCGGGGGCGCTCCTGACTGGCGTGTTCGCTACGAAGCTCATGAACCCCGCTGGCGGCGACGGGCTCCTGGCAGGGAATGCTGGTCAGATGGGCGTCCAGCTGCTCGCCGTTCTGGCCACCGTCGCGTTCGCCGGTCTCGGCACCCTCGGGATCCTGAAGCTCGTTGATGTGACGATCGGCGCGCGCGTGGATGTGCCCGAGGAGAGCGCGGGACTCGACCTCAGCCAGCACGGCGAAGAGGCGTATTTCGGATCGGATCTGGGCAGTGCCGCCGGAACGGGCGGCTCGCTCGGCGGCAGCGTGGTCGTCGACGCCTTTGTCCTGGAGCCGACCCCCGCGCCGGCTCCGAGCGTCTGATGCGCGCGCGGCTTATCGCCTCAGCGGTCGTGGCCGCAATCGCCGCGCCGCTCGGGGCCCAGTCGCCGTCCAGCCTCACGGGAAGCGTGGCGTTCGTGGGTGATTATCGATTCCGAGGGCTGTCGCAGACCTACGCGCAGCCCGCGGTTCAGGCGGGTATCGACTACACCCACGCCAGTGGCGCGTATCTGGGCACGTGGGGCTCGAACGTGAGCGGCAATCAGTTTCTGAATGGGGGATCCCTCGAGCTGGACGTCTATGGCGGGTACCGCTGGACGGTTGGCAAGGTCGGGCTGGATCTCGGCGGGCAGTATTACTGGTATCCCCGCGCGCGCTACAACATCGATCCCGGTGATCGCTACAACACGGTGGAGGTCTATGCCGGCGTGCGATACGCTCAGTTCTCCGCGAAGTACTCGCACGCCC
>Ga0193723_1000344_pt1 | contig 17981 bp, 16 predicted proteins | sample H2m2metaG_FD_143042 | JGI IMG/M metagenome (GOLD analysis project Ga0193723, IMG submission 143042) | Soil microbial communities from a riparian zone of the East river system, Colorado, United States - H2m2 | ecosystem: Environmental > Terrestrial > Soil > Riparian zone | place: USA: East River...
CATCCGCTCGTCACCCCCTTCCGCCGTCCCCCGGGCTCGCCCGGCGAGCACGTTCATCGCTGGCGTGCCCAGCGATCGGGCCACGAACACATCCGCCGGCCGCTGGTACACCTCCGCGGGTGAACCCACTTGGCGCACCCGTCCCTCATGCAGCACGGCGATGCGGTCCCCCATCGTCATCGCGTCGACCTGGTCGTGCGTGACGTACAGCATCGTGGCGCGGAGCGCGCGGTGCAGCGCCAGCAGCACGGCGCGCAGCTCGAGGCGGAGGTTAGCGTCGAGATTCGAGAGGGGTTTGTCGGGGAGGAACACCGCCGGAGCGCGCACGATTGCACGGGCGAGCGCCGTGCGCTGGCGCTGGCCGCCGGAGAGCTCGGCGGGCCGCCGGCCGAGCAGCTCCGCGAGTCCGAGACGTGCGGCCGCTTCGGCCACGCGCCGGCCGACCTCCGCCGTGGGGAGGCCACGCAGCTCGAGCGGGAAGGCGATGTTCTCGTGGACGGTGAGGTGCGGGTACAGCGCGTAGTTCTGGAACACCATCGCGACGTCCCGAGCGGCGGGCGGCAGGTGCGTGACGACCCGGTCGCCGATCAGGACGTCGCCGGCGGTGGGATCCTCGAGACCCGCGATGCACCGCAGCGCCGTCGTCTTGCCGCAGCCGGACGGGCCGAGCAGGACCAGGAATTCCCCGTCCCGGACCTCGAGCGAGAGGTCGCGGAGCGCGGGCTGCGTCGCGCCGTCGAAGGCCTTGGTCAGGCCTCGCAGCGTGACGGACGCCATGCCGCCCCGCCGAGCCTCAGGACGTCAGGACGAACTGCACGAGCGCGTACACCACCGCCCAGACGACGAATCCGGTGGTGATGACGCCCGGGATCTTCTCGATCGGCTTCGTGGTGGCGCCGGAGGTCGCCGTGAGGGCGTTGATCTCGATCAGCGCGGCCACGATGAGCACGCCGATCCAGTACCCCATCAGGTGCGTGATCGGGTTGGGCGGCATGTGCGTCGCCGCGCCCATGAAGAACAGCATCGGGACGGAGAAGACGACGTTGGTGCGAGAGGCGAGGAACGCGCGACGCCCCGCCGCCGCCGCCGCCGGGTTCGCCTGGCCCCCGGTCGCCGCCGCCACGGCGGACGCGATGACGATCTTCTGGTTGGGCCAGATCACGCGCCACACGTTGGCGAGCATCAGCGTCCCGAACAGGGCGCCCGTCAGGATCGCGACGGCCCAGGGACTTGACCAAGGGGCCGTCCCCGCGGGCGCCTCGCCGATGCGCTTGCCGATGATCAGCGCGCCCGACAGGAAGGTGAACAGCGCGCTCCAGCGGAACCACCACAGCGCGCGCGGCACGAGCTTCTGCGTGGCGGCGCTCTTCGTCGCGGCGTCGGCCTCAGCGAAGAACGGGCCTTGCACGAAGTTGAAGTAGTAGAGCAAGCCGATCCACGTGATGCCGGCGAGGAAATGCAGCCAGCGAAGCAGAAACTCGACGCCTGCGTTGGAGAGCAGCGACATCGACGGCCTCCGGAAGTGGGAAATCGAACACGTTCCGGGGAGCAAGATACCTCGGGGGAGGTCGCTGCGTCTAGCAGCGTTCAGTCGTCGAGCGGCACCGCGCTGACCTGCGCGTTCCCTGCTTCATCATAGGACACCGTCACGCGCCAGGGGCGGCAGCACACCTGGCAGTCCTCCTCATACTCCTGCACGGAGCCGCTCCCGGCGTCGAGGGAGATCTCGTTGGGCTCGCCGCAATAGGGGCACGTAATCACGGCTTCCGTCTCGGCGGTGCCGTCACCGAGGGGGAACTCTTCGTCGTCAAGCCCGTCGTCCGCGAAGTCGACCATCGCTATCGCCACCCCATGCGCTCGCGCAGGCTCGTGACGTGCGCGGTGTGGTGCCGGCCGTGCCAGGCGTATAGCGCCAGCATCGCGTCGAGACTCGGCGTGCCCCATTCCGGGTGCTTGATCGTGCGAGCGAATTGTTGCGGCGTCATCGCGCGCAACAACGCGACCCAGCGAAGGTGGAGCGCCTCGAGCAGCGCGAGCGACACGTCCACCGGCGTCGCGGCCACCTCGGGCGTCTTGGCCCAGTCCTTCTCCTCGTACGTTTTGATCGCGGGCGCGTCTTCGGTCAAACCGAACTTGAAGCGCAGGTACGCGTTCATGTGACTGTCGGGGACGTGATGCACCACCTGGCGTACGGTCCACCCGCCGTCGCGGTACGGCGTGTCGAGCTGCGCCGGGGTCAGGCCCGTCACCGCGCGGCGGAACTGCGCGGGCGCCGCGGCGATCTGGTCGACGCACGTCGCGCGCTGCTCCGCCGTGAGGCTGGACACGCGATCGAATTTGCCTATCGGATAGCGAAGATCGTTCATGGACGCCTCACCGCTCCTTGACGCTGATGTTTCCGCCGCCGAGCGGCGTCACCGTCCACGCGTCGTCTGCCAGACCGGGCTGGTTGTCGAAGACGACGCTCCCGGCATTCCAGATCTTGATGCGGACGCCGTCGGGGCCCTCCACCGCCGTCAGGAGGAACTGGTACACCGCCGACGAGCCGCTCAGCGTGCCCGTGCCCCGCAGTTTCGCCCGGCCGGGCTGCACCACGAGCCACTCCACGCTGGCGCTCGTGAACGACAGCCCCGTCCGCGCGAACGAGACGAAAGCATCGGACCCAAGAACGCCGTCCTTGTACTTCACGGCGAGGTCGAACTTGGCCTTGTCGGACCCTGGTCCGAACCAGCCGCTCCCGGTTACGAACCCGGCGTTCGGGTCGTAGACGACGATGAAACGCGTTGCGGCGCGCGAGTCCTCGCCGCCGTCGTCGTCGCGGACCGTTGCGATCACCGTATAGAGCCCGGCCGCGCCGTAGACGTGGCTCAAACCGAGTGTCGTAACGCCGTCGCCCCAGCTCACGCTGATCGTATGGGTGTCGGCGCGCCCCGGATCAGTAAACGCCACCGCCACCGTGACCGGAGTCCCGACCGCGATCGCCGCCGCGGGGACGGTGAGCGACGTGATGACAGGAGGCGCATTGTCCACCGTCACCGTAGCGGCCGCGGTGTCCGCCGCCCCGTACGGATCGGTCACGATCACCTGCGCGGTAAACGCGCCATTGTCGGCGTAGGCGTGCGTCGGAGCCGCGCCCGTCCCCGTCGCCCCGTCCCCGAAATCCCACGCGTAACTGAGGACGTCCCCGTCGGGATCTGTGGAACCGGCCGCGCTGAACGGCAGCGCGGCACCCTCGATGCCCGCGTAGGGACCGCCGGCACGCGCCGTCGGCGCATGGTCGTTCGCCTCGACTATGCGTTCGATCCCGTCGGGCAGCAGTGCGAGGAGGTCGTAGCCGCTCACCGCCTCGACCGCGTCCACGGTGGTCTTGTAGGTCTCCCACGGGACGTTCCTCACGCCGGGCTCGTTCGGCATGTTCACGGCGATCACTTCCAGGTCACGGTAGTCGTGGATGTCGGCGAGCCCGTGATCGTGCGGCAGGATCACGGCGACCTTCCAGGTGCTCGTGGGAATGACAATTTTGCCTAGGTCCTTGATGGTTCCCCTGTTGCCGGCGACCCCGGCGATGATGTACACCTCGCGATTCTGGAAGCGGACCAGGTCGCCCAGGAAGTTCTCGAGCGCCGCCCACGGTCCCTGGTTCAGGTCGGCGGCCTGGGGAACGATGTTCGAGAAGTAGAACGTGAACGCGTTGTCGAGGCTCGCCGACGTGCGGTCGAACGAGCGCGCGAGATGCCCGCGGTCGATGCCGAAGCCGTGGAACGCCCCGGCCCCGGTATACTCGGCCGTCGTGTAGTGCGTGAACGCCGCCGGCAGTGCGGGATCGAACGTGAAGCAATCGCAGCGGTCTTCCGAGCCGAAGTGCGTCGGGTCGAGGTCGTAGCTCACCCAGTTGGGCGTGCCCCGATTCGGGTTGTACGACGTCGTGTACTCGTCGTGCCGGACGATGAAATCGTCGCTCGGATCGCCATCGGCCGGCTCACCGAACTCCGTGTTCCCCGCGTACAGGGCGGTCGTGCTGGCCACGGCGACCCGGGTCGGCAGGGAGAACGTCGCCGTGGTGCCCTCCGCGGCCGTGGCGCGCAGGATCGCGGTCCCCTCGCTCAACACCGTCATCACGCCGTCTTGATCGATGCCGGCAACCGCCGGCGTCTCCGACGACCATGTGAACGTCGTCACCACCGGGGTGCCCGTCCCGTCGCGCAGCGTCGCGAAGAGCTGGTCCTGGAAGCCGACCGGCAAGGGAGGATCCGTCGCCAGGCGTCCGCTGAACGTGATCGTATTGGTGGGCGGCGGGGGCGGCGCGGTATTGCAAAAGCCGAGCGTGTTCGCTTTCGGTCCACTCCAGACACCGGCGGCATCGCGTTGCAGCGACTGACCGACCGGCGCCGATGTCTCCGACACGCCAATGTCGGTCGAGACCGTCCCCGCCGCCGGCCCGTCCGCGGCCGTAAACGTTCCCTCGTACGACAGGAACTCGACGACCTGCCCCGCGGCGTCCACCAGCGCGAACCCGTCGGGGCTGCCGTTTTGAATGCCATCCTGCGCATACTGCAGGAGAAGCACACCGCGGCCGTCGCACGCGTCTGGAATGGTGCCGAGCAGAATCGTCCGGGTGTCGTAGCGTGCGCCGCCGTTGCCGTTGTACAGCACGACGCTCCACCCAGCCAGGTCGGTGCCCGCCGGCCCCTCGATCTCGATGGCCTCACCGGCGTCGGTGCCGAAGTTGTCGTAATGGATCTCGCTGAACCGGGTCGCCGGCAGCTCGGGCGGGGGCGGCGGAGGGGGTGGGGGCTCGTCGTTGTCGTTACAGGTGCCGAAGTTGTTCGCGCTCGGGCCGCTCCAGACATCGGACCCGTTCCGCTTGAGCGACTGACCAAGGGGCTCCGTGCCGGCCTCGGCGGCGCCAAGGTCCCTCGACGGCAGGCCGTTGGCGGGGCCGCCCACGGCCGTGAAGGTCCCTTCGTAGGAAAGGAACTCCACCACCGCGCCGCCCGCATCGATGAGCGCGACGCCGTCGGGGCTCCCATTCTGAATGCCGTTCACAGGATAGTTGACGACGACGACGCCGCGCGGATCGCAGATCGCGGGGATCGAGCCGGCCAGGGTCGTGGTCGTGTACGGCGCGCCGCCGCTGCCGTTGTACAACACCAGCTGCCAGCCCGTCAGGTCGGTCCCAGCCGGGCCGGATACTTCGATGGCCTCGCCAGCGTCCGTCCCCGTGTTGTCGTAATGGATCTCGCTGATGCGCACGCTCGGGAGCGCAGCAGCCGCCACGAGATCGGGCTGCAACACCCGCGACCGGGACGGCGCGACCCCGTCTCCCGGATTGCAGGACACGAACGCGAGGGCGAGCACGGCCCCGAGGGGGCGCGACAGCTGGAACACAGGCACTGCGGAGGCTCCGAGAGGGGATCGACAACGAAGATAGGGACGTACAGCGGGGGTCGGCAACGCTGCCGACCCCCCCCCCGGGTCTACCGACCGTTACGCACGGCGCGCGGCGATCGCACCGGCCACGCGCTCTGCGACGAACGCGAGCACCGCTCCGACGGCCAGGGCGATGCCTACCCGAATCCCCTCGTTCACGGTATTCGCGCCGAGCAGACGCGCCACACCGGCGCCGGCGAAGGCCCCGGCTGTGAAGGAAAGGAACGGGAGGCGCGCCTGAAACATCATCCCACAGGCCATCGCACCCCAGACCAGGGCGACGACGATGCTGGTGCCGCCGATCGCGACACGCACCGCGTCCGCGAGGAGCACCCACACGACGCCGGAGAGCGTCCCGAACAAGGCCTTTTGGAGGCCGGGTACGCCGCCACCAGCCGCGAAGACGCAGCCGATTCCCACCAGCCCGGCCCACACGGACACATTGAGGCGGGCCGTATAGCCCACCCACACCCAGACGGCGAACAAGAGCCCCACCAAGAGCGCCCGCGCGGTGCTTGCGTTCATCGGTTGCCTCCTTGGGAGAATGGACCAGCCGGCACGAAGATAGGGATCTCGCGAGCGGTCGGGTAGCCTCCGCGCCGCTCCCCGACCCCCTTCCCTGTGACATTGGTCACGGGAACCCGTAAACATCCTGGGCTAAACGGGGTCAAAGGGGGCGCAGAACCTTCATCTGGGAGGTGCGCCATGAAGCGATACCTGATGCTCGCCGCCACGCTGGGCCTCGCGGGGTGCGCGGGTGGATACACTAGCGCGTCCGTCGTTTACGGCGAACCCGCCGAGTACGAATACGTAATCCCAATGGACCGCGTGGTGATCGTCACGCGCGAAGTGTTGGTTAACCGCGGCTGGGCGGTGTACCGCGTCGAGCGGTCGGGGCCCAACCGGGTCATTTGGGCTCGCCGTGGCGACGGCGAGATCGTCCGCATCTTCGCCACGCCGAATCGCGATCGCGTCGCCGTCCACGGCCTGTGGGAAGTCCGCGAAGAGCGGCAGGATAGACACGATCGGGGCCGCCACCGGGGCTGGACGAAGAAGGGCGCGCCCCGGGACATCATCGCGGACATCGACGTTCGCTTGAGGGCGCGTTAGTCCCTACTGGTCGATGCGCCACCCGGTACTCAGCTCCGTAGCGCCCCATTTGATGCGGAGCACGCCGCGCAGATCGGCATAGCCGGTCGTCGGCTGCGCGGCGTCGGGTACTAGGTAGACCGTGAGCGAGCCTTCGGGCTCCGCCAGGGTCCGGGCCGCGAGGGGCACGCGGCCCGCATCCTTGCTCGCGTCGTAGTCGGTTCCCCACTGCCCCGTCCCCCGGTTCACGACGAGCTGCCAACCCGCTCGCGTATACAACACGAACAGCGAGTAATCGCCGCGCGCCAGCTTCAGGGCGCCGAGGGTGATGTCCAGGTCGCTGTGGAGCGTGGTGGCCATGTTCGCCCCGAACCGCCACACGGTGTCGAGCGGGATGAGGCCGCCCTCCACTTTGCGGCCGCGGGCGTGCGGCTGGCCGTACGTGATGGCGATGCGGGCGGGCCCCGACAGGCTCGCGTCTTCCTCGTACCAGCGCGTCCCGACGCGCCGGGCATTGAGGTGGACCTCGACCGAGGCGAAGCTGCTCGCCGCGATGCGCAACGGCGTCGGCGCGGCGGGGGGCGTCTGTGCCGCGACGAGGGCGGCCAAGAGAAGCGGCGTCATGAAGCCTTCCAGCATTTGGGTTCGCCCTCGGTCGCGCCGTGCATGCCGTCCGGCGGCCGGACGCCGACCCAGATGCCGCACGCCTCGCCGACCAGGTACGGATGCGTACCGATCGCGCGCCACGCCGAGCTGTCCGCGGCAACGACGGTGATGCTGTCGAGGGATGTGGCCGCGAAGACGCTGTCAAGCTCGGCGCCGGCGCCAAAGCGATGGTGATCCACGAAGTAGGATTCCTGAGCGACGACCAGGTTGCGGAGATCGCTCCTCAGCATGGCGCGGTACGCCGTGCTCTTGTTGCCGCAGCCGCACGCGAACTTCGGCACCATAATCGCGACCAGCAGAAACAGAAATGCGCCTACCGCGCTGGAGCGGCCGTAGGCGAGCTGCGTCGCGGCGCCGGGCGCGGGCAGAAACCGTACGGCGCGCACGATGGCTAGAATCGCGACCGCGGCGACGGCTACGGCCAGAACCAGCAGGGCCGGCGCTCCGTCCTCCCCCGTACCGCTGTTCGCAAGCCACGCGGCGACGAACAGGAGCACGACGCTGCTGAAGTAGATGGCCGTCCGCATCGCGCGGGGCACGTCCAGGGCCGGCTGCCGCCAGGAGTAGAACAGAAACAGCACCACCGGCAGCGCCGCCAGCAGGACACCGAACAGCGCCACCACCACCATGCCGAGCAAGAAGGAGTCGCTGTCCTGCACGATCATGAACACGGTGGCGGCGAGCGACAGGAGCAGGCAGGCGATCAGGATCCGGTTGGCCAGGCGGCCAACGAGTCGGGGCGGAGCGAGAGGCGTTTGGGGAGCGCTCATGGTCCACGATACCGCGCGGCCCAGGCGCGCGCAAACGCTGCGTCTAGGCCGATAGCGCGATGGCCGGGCGCGGCTGCTTGGCGGGAATCGTCAACTCGGGCGCGCGCGGCTCCGCCAGCGTCTTCCCGAACGCGGCTTGCACGGCCTCCGACCACCAGCCGCGGCAGCGGTCCATCTCGAGCAGGGCGCGCTCGCGCGACAGCGCGGGCCGGTAGGGGCGCGTCGTGGTGAGCGCGTCGTACACGTCCGAGATCCCGACGATCTGCGCCGACACGGGGATTTCGTCGCCGCGCAGGTGGTCGGGGTAGCCCGATCCATCGTGCCGTTCGTGGTGCCAGCGGATGATCGGCTTGATATCCCACGGGAATTCGACGGCGGCGAGCAGCTCGATTCCCCAGACCGGATGCATCTGGACCACGTCGAACTCGTCGCGCGTCAGCTGGTCGGGCTTGCTTAGAATCTCGTGCGGAACGCGGACCTTCCCCACGTCGTGGAGGTAGGCGCCGACCCGTACGGTCGTCTGCGCGTGTTCGTCCATGCCCATCGCTTCCGCCACCGCCACCGCCCGGCGCGCCACCCGCTCGCAATGGCCGAACGTGTAGGTGTCGGCGGATTCGATCGATTGCCCCCACTCGCGCACGACCGCGAGGTAGGTGGCCTCGAGTTCCGCCTCTTTCCCCTCGACGTACACGAGATCGACCCGCGCGTCGAGCCGGCGGAACAGGCGGCGCGCCGAGTTCAGGAACTTCAGGGCGTCCTGATTCCGGCCCATCGCCTGATACAGGAGGGCCAGCTCGCGCGACGCTTCTGCTTCGTTCAGCGCCGAGCCCGCCGTCACGGCCAGGTCGATGGCCGACCGGAGCCGCGATTCGGCGAGTGCGTGACGGCCGGTCTCGCGATACACCATCCCGAGGACGCGATACGCATCAGCCTTCGCGCTCTCCACACCGACCCGATCGAACAGCGCCAGCGCCGCCTCGGCGTTGCCGCGCGCGTCTTCGTACCGCCCGCGCGCGACGTGCACCTTGGCGTGATTCACGAGGCACAGGCCCTCGAGGTAGGCGTCGCCCGTACGCACGGCGATCTCATGGCTCTGCCGGAAGTAGTGCTCCGCGGCGTCGAACTGCCCGCGGTCGACGCTCGCCATGCCGAGGTTGTGGTAGGCGATCGCGCAGCCGCTCTCGTCGTCGCAGGCGCGGTAGGCCTTGAGGGAGCGACCGTACCGCGTCTGCGCTTCCTCGAAGTCGCCTTGGATGTTGGCGAGGATGCCGAGGTTCTGCTCCACGCGCGCGCGCAGGTTGCGGCTCTCGCCGCCCAGCTCCAGGGCGCCCAGGAAGTGGTCACGCGCCTCGGCGACGGCGTCCGTCTCCAGGCCGATCCCGCCCAGCGTGTTGAGGGCTTCGGCCGCGAGCAGGTCGGTCCCGGCAGCGCGCGCGACGGCGTGGCTGCGGCGGCACAGCTCGCGCGCCTCCACCGATTCGCCGCGCCGGTGGCGGATGATCGCGAGACGGCGCAGCGCTTCGGACAGGACCGCTCGCTCCCCCGTCGCGTCGGCGGCGGCGATCGCAGCCTCGTACGACGCGACCGCCCCCGTCATGCAAACCGCTCGCTCCAGGGCGCGAGCCTCGATCAACAGATCGGCCGCGGGACGCGCGGCCTTCATGCGGGACCTATCGTCTGGCTCCGCGGCACCGCCCCTTGATCCGGTACGATGGGCGCGCTGGCAGGCTGCGCGCGACCCTCCGTGGGCGTCCCGAAGTTCGGCTGCGTCAGCAATGCGTCGAGTCTCTCGATCTCGACCTTGGCGCCGAGCCGATGGAGCGCCGCGCGCGCCGCCCGCGCCATCTCTTTCGCGGGGGCGAGGGCGCCTGTGCGAGCCAGCAGATACGCGAGATCGCGCTGAGCGATCGCGACCAGCAGCGGCCGCGTCTGCTGCGTCGCACGGTCGATCACGTCGCGGAGCATCTGCTCGGCGTCCTCCGCCTTCCCCGCGAGCCCCACCGCCACCGCCAGGATCCGTAGATCCTCGGTTTCGCGTACCACATCCTTCAGCTCACGGTGCACCGCCAGTGCCCGTTCCACCTCCAGGATAGCGAGCCCCGACTCACCCTTCATCGCGCGGATCTCCGCGCGTCCCGCGAGCGCCTGCGCCGTGAGCCGCTGGTCGCCCAGGCGTCCCGCCTCCCGCACGGCGGCGTCCGCCGCCTGCATCGCGTGGTCCAGATCTCCCTGCTCGCGGTAGCTGATGCCCAGATTGTGCTGCGACTCGGCGATGCCCCGGTCGTAGCGCGCCGCCTGATAGGCCGCGATCGCGCGAGTGTAGGCACCGACGGCCCGGCCGTAGTCTCCTTGCATGTTCGCGATGATGCCCAGGTTGTTGGCGCACCGGCCGACACTGGCCATGTCGTTGTCCTGCATCGCCTCTTCCTGCGCCCGCGTGAAGAAGTGGGCGGCCTCGCTGATGCCACCGCGCTCGAGCGCGATGGCGCCGCACACGTTGAGGGCCCGCACCTCGAGGCGCCGATCCCCCAGCACGCGGGACCGCGACAGCGCGACCAAGGCCCATTGCTGGCCCAGGTCCAGCCGCCCGACCCGGCTCTGCCCGATGCTGTTGAGGAGCGCGAGCATGGGCGACTGCTCGATCTCATTGGGCGAACGCCCGCCCAGGTACGTGAGCAGCTCGGCGTAGCGCCCGGCGTCGGCCAATTCCTGCGCCGCGTGGAGCGGGGCCAGCGACCCGCGCAGCTCGGCCGAGAACTCGTCGCCCCATTCCTGGGCGGCCAGATTGCGGATCTCCCGTTCCGCGCCGAGCTGCGCGAAGATCGCCTTCGCCGCCCGCGCCGCTGCCTGCGCTTCGACGGACCGCCCGCTGCCGCGCAGGACGATCGCCAGGTCCCGCGTCGCCTCCGCTTGGAGGTGAGGCCGGCGATGCACCTCCGCCCGCTGGATCACCTCGCGCAGCGCGCGCTCCGCGGCTGCGAGATCCCCCTCCGCCGTCCGCACCATTGCCACGATGCGCAGATCCTCGGCGTCGCAGATCGAATTGGGCACGTAGCCGCGCAGCTCGCGCTCCGCGGCTGCGAGATCCCCCTCCGCCGTCCGCACCATTGCCACGATGCGCAGATCCTCGGCGTCGCAGATCGAATTGGGCACGTAGCCGCGCAGCTCGCGAACCTGGTCCATGTCCTGCCGGGCTCCGTCCAGCTCGCCGCGGGCCACGCGGATTTCCGCCCTCCCCCGCAGCGCCAGCGCTCGCAGCGTGGCGTCCCCGGCCGCTTCGGCCTGTGCAATCGCCCAGTCAGCCTCCGCCAGCGCGCGGTCGAGGGCCCCCTGCTCCTTGTACGTGATTCCGAGATTGTGGTGGCACTCGGCGACGCCCTGCTGCAGACCCGCCCGCTCGAACGCGGCGAGCGCGATCTCCCAGGATCCGATCGCCTCCGCGTGACGCCCGCGCAGGTTGCTGATGATCCCCAGGTTGTTGGAGCAGCGGCCGGTCGTGACCAGATCGCCGTCGCGGCTGGCGGCCATGAGCGCCTGCGTGAAGTAGTCCGCGGCCTCATCGATCCGCCCGCTGACGAGGGCCACCGCGCCTCGCGCATTGAGGGCGTGACGCTCGACGGCCTGCTCGTCGCGCTTGCGCGCCTGGTTCAGCGCCGTGTCGAGCCAGCGCAGCCCATCGTCGTGGCGCCCGAGCCGCGCGTGCGCGGTCCCGTACATCAGCGCCAGGCTCGGCGAGTCTTCGAGCTCGCTCTCCGCGTGCGCGCCGAGGTACTCGACGACTTCCGCGTGGTGTCCGGCCGCGGCGAGCTGCCGGGCCTTCTCGACTACGAGTGACGACGTTGGCATCGTATTCTCCCTAGGCCTCGGGCCTACCAGGAAACCGCATACTGGGAAAAGTGGTACAGCGCGGTCCACACCCACTGCTGCCCCGCCTCGGTCTGCGACGAGGTCCTGAGCCACGGGGTCGGTCCGGTCTGACGACCCCAGATCGCGAGCTGCGCTGCGAGCGTCTCATCGACGGCGTCCACGATGCCGTCCCCGTTCAGATCGGGATTCGCGTTCCCATACCAAATGGCCAGCGCGGCCGGGTGCCTTCTCGAGAACGCCACGCCCGATGGCGCGAACTCCACTGCGAAGTTCGCCGGATCGATGGTCAGCGTGATCAAGACCGAATCGCGCCACCCGAGACGCACGCCGGGGACCGACGCCAGCCCGCCCCTCGGGATGTCGAAGCGCAGGAACGGCAGACCGACGGACTCGCCGTCGACCGGCTGGTAGTTCACCCTCACCGTCGACGCCCGATCCCGACGTGCCCAGAACGAGACGTCGTAGGTCTCGAGCGCGGGTGCCGTCGGTGCCTGTTGGAGGATGTGCAGGCCATCGGACAACGTCAGCGGGCCCGCTACTTCAGCAAGGGCGAACGGTTGGTCGAGCGGCGCGGTCGCATCTTTGCATCCCGCGAGCGCCAGGACAACGGCAATCGGCAGCCAGTACGGTCGGGGCATGCGCATCAGTACGCCACCGCGTAATTCGAGCAGTGGCGGATCGGCGTTCCCGGTCGGGGCAAGCGAGTCCCGCGCGCGTGACGTCCCCACCGCACTCCGCTGTCGCCTAGGCGTGAAGGCCGCATATCCGCCTCTACCAGGAAGTCGCGTACTCGAAGTATGAAACTTCGTACTGGCAGAAGTGTCGCAGGGCGCTGATGAAGGACTTGTCCCCGACGGACTGGGAGGCCGGGATCATGGTCCACGCACTGTCCGCGCCCTCGCGGTACCACAATCCCAGCAAGCTCGTTTCGATCTGGGCGTCGGCCTCGTCCACCGTTCCGTCGCCATTCATGTCGCCGCCGGCGCCGCCGTACCAGATCTGCAGCTGGGCGGGCTCGCCGAACTGCAAGCCCGTCGGCTCGAGCGTCACTTTGATGTCTGTCGGGTCGACGGTCACGGTGATCTGCAGCGAGTCGCCGGGCATGATGTCGCCCAGACCAGGCATGTAGACGGGATCGGTAATCGTGAGATGCAGGAACGGGAAGCTGGTGTCGCCGGTGGAGCTCAGGTAGTTGATCTGGACGGAGCGCGCTTCGCCGCGGACGGCCCAGAACGTCACCACGTTGTTGTCGAGACTGAGACCATCGGTCAGAGATGCCATGAGGCCACGGCTAGCACTCTGCACCACGCCGCCGTCGGGCACGGAGAACTGTGGCGGCATATTGCCTGCCCACCGCAGTACGTGCGGCGTCGGCGTGGGGGGCACGCCGATGGGCTGCCGTTCGTCGGAGCATCCGACCGCGAGCAGGGTGAGCGCGATCGGAATCAGGGCGCGGCGAGCGGACATGCGATTCTCCAGGTGCAAGGGAGTCCTACCAAGCCACAGCGTAGTTTGAGAAATGCGGGAGCAGGCCGACGATGTACTGATTCGCCTGACTCCAGGGGTTCTTCCTGGCCTGGACCCAGGTCTGCAGGTATCCCAGGATGTCCATGGATTCGCTGACCTGGGCGATGCGAAGCGACGTACTGAGCGGCACGCCGCAGTCTTTATAGCTCGTATACAGGGCCGCGCCGGCATTCACGCCGTAGGCTGTAGCGTAGAACCCGGGTTTGAAGACGAGGCCCTCGGGCTGGAAGCGAACCCATCTCGCGTTGCCCGCTGGCGCGACGGCGGTGATGCGCACCGGACCCGTGAGCGACAGCGAATCGATCCAGAGTTGGTGGGCCCCTACGGTCAGGGTTCCCCCCAAAGGTCCGATCACCGTGGTTGTAGAGTCGTAGGATTGGGAACACGCGACGAGACCCGTCTTCGCGCCGCTGGGCGCTGGGTCCTTGGCTCGGGCCGCCACCACACTTACGCCAAGCGGTGACGTGTCGCGGCAGCTCATGGCTACCGCGGCCAAACCGGCGATCAACGCGATCGGCATCAGGGAACGGCGGACCGGCACGCGAGACTCCAGTCGAAGACGCAGCACCACAGAGCAGGAAGTGTTCCATCTGGCGGCGTTCGAGCTATGCGTGGATTGTGTCAGGACTTGGGTGTGGGAGCCCCGGCGCGCGGCCGGGGCCACTGGGTCATTTCGTCCCTGGGGTAGGTCGGGACGAACCAGCCAGGTCCAACTACATCGACAACGCGGTCGGCCCCACGAGGTCGTCTTCTTCCATGTCGACACCCACGTCGGCGCCGCCGTCCAACAGACGCCGCAGGCGCCGCGGCGAGATCAGCAGCCGGCGTGCCGATTCGCTGCGATTGCCCCCACACAGCTTCACCGTGGCCCGGACCGCGGCGGACGTGATCTGATGGAGGGGCGCGGGAAAGGGAATCGGCCCCTCGCCGTGCGCCTCCGGATCCGCTGGGGGCAGGAGCTCGTCGACGTTCAGCTCGCCCGGCGGCGATAGGAGGAGCGCCCGTTCGACGGCATTCTTCAGCTCCCGGATGTTTCCCGGCCAGGGATGCTCGCGCAGCAGGCGGCACACGTCCGGCGTCAGCGTGGGCACCGGGAGGCGGTGCTCCCCGGCGAGCCGCTCGAGCACCGCTTGCGCAATGAGGATGAGGTCGTCGCCCCGCTCCCGCAGCGGCGGCAGCCTGAGCACGACGGTGCTCAAGCGGAAGAAGAGATCCTCCCGGAACGTCTTCTCACGCACCCGCTCCGCCAGATTCGCGTTCGTCGCGGCCAGGATGCGTACGTCGACGGTCCGCGGTTTCGTCCCTCCGACGCGCCGGATTTCCTTGTCCTCGAGCAGACGCAGCAGCTTGGCCTGGAGACTGAGGGGCAGGTCCCCGATCTCATCCAGAAACAGGGTACCGGTGTCTGCCATCTCGAACAACCCCGGCTTGGCCGCATGGGCGTCCGTAAACGAGCCGCGCTCGTGGCCGAACAGCTCCGACTCGATGAGGTGCTCAGGGAATGCGGAGCAGTTGACGGCGACGAACGGCGCGCCGCGACGCGGCCCGCCGGCATGGATGGCCCGGGCCAGGACTTCTTTCCCGGTTCCGGTCTCGCCGACGATCAGGGCGCGGGCGTTGCGGTGCGGCACGAGTCGGGCGGCGCGAGCCAACGCCTGCTTGATGGCCTGGCTATCGCCCACGATGCCGGCGAAGGCGTCGGCGTGGCTGGCCGGCGGGTTGCCGGCTCGCGCGCTGCCGCTGTTGAGCGCGGCGGCGACCGAATTGCGGAAGATCTCGAGATCGTCCGGCAGGGCGAAGTAGTCGCTCGCCCCGCGTGCCACGAGCTGCATCGCAGTGCGCCGCCCGGGATCCGTGCCCACGACGAGCACGGGCAATCCCGCCGGAAGCCGGTGACTTTCGAGCCAGCGCACTGCTTCCCGCTCGGCGCCGCCCGCCGCGACAATGACCGCGACGGTGTCGGGTTGCGGAGCGGCGGCGTCCGCCGGGCCGAGCACGTCGATGGTCACGGCGAGGTCCTCGGCCAGAACGTGCCAGAATCCTCTAAAGGCTTCGGAGACAGCGATCACGCACAACCGTGACACGGCGGTACCTCTTTCGGTCTTCGCGGTGATCCCTAGGGGTTGTGGCGTGACTTGACTGCAGCGGTGATGCGCCCCACTTTATGGGGGTTGGGACTCTCGAGAATTGGCGAGTGTAGGGCGCTCACAACGTCACCAAAATAGGTCTAATTTGGCATCCGTCAAGGCCCAAAAGATATCCGAATCGAGCACCATAACGGAGCGGCTTGCAATCCTGCTCCGCGTCTTCTGTCCGTGGGAAGGCATCTCACTGACCTATCGGCAGTTCGCCGCAGAACTGGGCAAACCGGTGACGCCAGTCACCATCAAAAAGTGGCCGCGCCGACAAAAATTCCCCGCCGACGCGGCGCGGCTGATCGTCGCCAAGGCCCGGGGCCGCGGACTCGTCGGGGTGACCCTGGAGTGGGTGCTTTGGGGCGAAGGCCCCGTTCCCCAACGGGGGGGGGGCCCGAAAACGGCCCCTAATAGCCCCGCTGTCGAGCAGCGCGAGGCGCCCCCGGCCGCAGCGCCACAGGATCATCCGCACGGGCAGTTCGCCGGGCAGGTCGGCGCGGCCCTCGAAGCGGACCTCAGCCACAATGAGTTCGGCCAGTGGTCCTCGGTCGAGGCGCAGCACACGGTCATCTGGGCATTGAAGGATCTGGCCCGGCGGCTCCGCGTGCTGAACTTCGATATGGGCAAGACGTTCGAGCTGACGGACGAGTGGGCCGGCCACGTCGGCCTTCCCGTCCGCCGGTCGGAAGAGTCCCCGGTAGAAGGCGAGGATCAAGACGCGTAAGGCTCCTGCCGGCGTCGCGATCGCCGCCGCCGCGCTGGTCTCGTTGACCGCCTGGGACTGGCGCGCCCCGCCCCGGTGCAGCGGCGACTATTGCGGCGCGCTCGTCATCGCGGCCCCGGGCGAGCCCGATATTCTGCTCCCGCCTGTAGGCGCGGCCGCCATCAGCCGAGACGTCAGCGATCAGTTGTTCCGCAAACTCGCCGACCTGGGGATGTCGGGGAATACGATCGGCGACGAGGACTTTCAGCCGGACCTCGCCCAACGCTGGGAGTGGGAGCGGCCGGCGAGCATCGTGTTCCACCTCGACCCGCGGGCTCGCTGGCAGGATGGGCGCCCCGTGACGGCCGCCGACGTCGTGTTCACCTACGACGTCTACACGGACTCGCTCGTGAACTCGCCATTCCGCCCGGCCCTCCGCCTCATCAACACCGTCACCGCGCGCGACTCGCTCACCGTCGTATTCCGTTTCCGGAAACGCTACCCTGAGATGTTCTACGACGCCGTGTATCACATGCGCATCCTACCGGAACACCTGCTGCGCTCGATCGCGCGCGATGGGTGGCGCAGCGCCGCGTTCGGGCGCGCGCCGGTGGGCGACGGACCCTACCGCTTCGTGCGCTGGAAGGCGGGCGAGAGCCTCGAGCTCATGGCCGACTCGACCTTTTCCGGGGGGCGCCCCTACATCCGGCGCGTCATCTGGCGGTTCACACCCAACCTCCAGGTGGCGGTGCTGCAGGTCGCCGCCGGGGAGGCCGATGCGACCGAAGTGCTGGGCCCGCCCAACTTCGTGAAGCAGGCGCAGGCGGCACCCCAGCTCGCGACGTACCCGTACAAGGGCGGGACGTACGGATACCTGGGCTTCAACCTCGCCGCGCCCGGTGATTCGACGCGGCCGCATCCCTTATTCGGCGACCGCCGGCTGCGCCGCGCACTCGTGATGGCAATCGACCGCGAGCGGCTGTTGCGAAGCGTCTTCGGCGACCTCGCCAAGGTGCCGCCGGGCCCGATGGCGCAGCTCTCGTGGATTTGGGACCCTGAGACACGCGGGTTGCCTTACGACACTGTCGGGGCGGTGCGCCTTCTCAACAGTCTCGGCTGGGTCGACTCCAACAGGGATGGCATCCGCGACCGGGCCGGCCGCCCCCTGGCATTCCGGTTGCTCGTCCCCACGACGAGCGGGATCCGGCGGCAGTACGCGCGCTTGCTACAGGAGCAGTACCGCCTGATGGGCGTCGACGTGCAGATCGACGAGGTCGATTTCAGCGTCTTCCTGGCGCGGGCGCAAGCCGGGCAGTTCGATGCGTTGCTTCACGCCGCGAGCACGGACGCTACACCGTCCGCCGCGATCCCGCAGTCGTGGACGCGCGCCGGCTTCGGCGGCTCCAACTACGGTCGTTATGGGAACCCGGCGTTCGACCGGCTCGTGAACCGAACGGTGGAGTCGGCCGCGAACCGGACGGCGGCGCGCCGCGCCTGGCGCAGCGCGATCGAGATCCTGAACCAGGATGCACCGGCGATCTTTCTCTTTGCACCTGACAACGTGGCGGCGGTGGACCGTCGAGTGGCCGGCGTCGCGATCCGACCCGACTCGTGGCTCGCGCTGCTGCGCACCTGGCGCATCCCTGCCGACCAGCTCACGGATCGAGACCGCGCAGAACCCTAGGACAATTGTGATGGTGGGAATGGAGCGGATGGGATTCGAACCCACGACCCCCTGGTTGCAAACCAGGTGCTCTCCCAACTGAGCTACCGCCCCGAATGTGCTACAAGATA
>Ga0193723_1000345_pt1 | contig 17968 bp, 19 predicted proteins | sample H2m2metaG_FD_143042 | JGI IMG/M metagenome (GOLD analysis project Ga0193723, IMG submission 143042) | Soil microbial communities from a riparian zone of the East river system, Colorado, United States - H2m2 | ecosystem: Environmental > Terrestrial > Soil > Riparian zone | place: USA: East River...
GGGGGCGGGAAGCGCCTCGAGTGGCTTTGGCGGCGAAGAGAACCAGCGCAACGCTTAGTGCCGCGAGTACTGCGGCCAGGTTGGACGGGGAGCGATTCATCGTGCGATTCTCGGGTGCGGGAAGGTTACCTATTAGACCGAAATCGTGCCTGATTTGTTCCGTGATCAAACGAATATCGGCGGCAGCTTCTGCTCGCTCGACATTCTGAATGGATAGTTGTGGGCGAGACGCTCGTCCAGCGCGGGATTGGGCGGATTGGGCCCGTCCAGGAAGATCCATTCGATGTCGACGAACTCGCTGTTCTGCCACATGCCGATACCTATCTGCCGTGGCAAATCGAGCTCGTGCTTCGATGCGACCGACAAGCTTTCGAGCGCATCCATCGCTCGGTCGCGGAATTCGCGGGTGACGGGGACGACGAGAATTCCGCATCCCGTGCGTCCCGCCGCGATTCGAAACGGAAGCTCGAACCTGTTCGCCCGTACTGCCTCGAGCCCGAGGCGGAGCTCCTGCCGGAGTGCTTTCAGCTCGTACCGACCGAGGAGCGCCAGCTCCGTCAGGATCTCGTAGCACTCCGTGTCGGCGTACTCGTCAGGCTGCGATGCGATCTTGCTGTCGATGGTTTCCATCACGAACGAGAACTCGCACGCCGTCGGTCCCCCGCGGGAGCGCGCGGCCTTTTCGAACTTGGGATCCGGCGCCGAAGAAAGATCCTCCAACAGATACTGGCCGATCAGCGCCTCCTCGCTCACCGCTGCCGCGGCTGCGTCCCAGTTGATCAGGACGTCGCGGCGAAAGCCGAAGTAGTTCATTAGCTCCGTTGGCGTAACGAAGTGCTGGCAGATCTCGAAGTAATCCACGTCCCGCAGGACGTGTACGAAGCCTCCGCTCCGGCCCTTCTTGAACCGCGCCGCACGGAACGCACGCGTTTTCGGCGGGACGCGGTAGATGATCACGCTCACCAGCTCGTTGGGGTCCCTGCGTCCGAGGAAGACGCGGTGCCCGAAGTGATTCACGAGCGATAAGCCCGCGTAGCTGGCGAGAAGATCGCGTGTGTTCTGAACCTGCTTGGCGCCTTTCTTCACAACGTTGTTGGCGACCCATTTCTCCAGGTCTCCGGGCTTCGTCGCAACTTTCTGCTCGCGTTCCTTCAGCTGATAGATGAAGCCGATGTCGTCCATGAGCACGACGCGATCGGCGAGCTCTGCCTCATCTTCGGGGCTTCTTGGAAGTTGCGCGGTCGGGAAGGAAAACGCCTTCAGAAAGACGTTCTCGTGCTGCTGGGCGGTGAACTCTTGGAGGAGGCTGGAGGGACCAGGACTACTCTCTTTCACTCGCCGACCTCCGTTAGAATCTTCGCGGCCGCCTCTGCAATGCCAGCAACAACGCAGCTCCGATTACACCTGTGACGATGCAGAAAAGGTAGATGATCGGCACGTTCACGAGTCCGTACAACGGGTTGGCGTCGGTAAATGGACGGAAAGGACGGATGTCGGCGTGCATGATCCCGTCCAGCACCGAATGGAAAATCCCCCCGAATATGCCGCTAAGAACCGCGATCGGCAGCCGGTACTCTGCGACGAGAGCTTCCGGGACGACGTCGCGCGGTCTCGCTATCCACGCGCCGAGCCTCGCGACTATCAGCCCGCACACCAGCCCAATGAGCCCGCCGATCAGGAAAGTGTGCGCCTGGCGATGCACGGGCGTCTCGTGGTGGAACATGTAGTAGCCGGACTCGATGTCGATGACGACCTGCGACAGGGAGTACGCGGCCATCGAGAACCGGCGCGGGGCGACGGCCTTGACGAGCAAGCCGGGACCGAAGTGGAATGGAGTCGCTGGCATGGCGCTCCAGCAAATCTATTAGCTGGCGCTAGTCCTCGGCGGACGGCCCGCGCGCGGAGAGATCGATCTGGCGAATGGCGCCGACGTGATAGGCGAGGTGCGCGATGCTTGCCACGACGCTGTTGAGCTCGGACTGGTTGATCTCGCGCGGCTTTCTGAGCGACTCCAGCCAGCGATGCGCTTCGTCCGCGAACTCTTCGCGCAGCTGCTTCCACTGGGCGGCGTAGACGCGCGTCTTGCGCCAGCTCTCGGTCCAGTCCGCATCGTCGAAGGGGTTCTCGCCGGCCGCCCAGCGGTTCATGAGCGAGAGACCGTAGCGTAGATGCTCGACGTGCGCGGCAATCGAGGATCCGTGCGGCGTCGGAGCGGAAGCCGCGGTTGCAGATAGCTTGTCGAGTGAGCGGAGGAGCCCCGCATCGCTGCGGTTGAGCATGTACGCCTCCGACTGGGAGGCGCCGTCGATCAGCTCGGCGAAGAGCGTGGGAAGGGTGCTGCCTAGATCGCGCGTATTCATGATAGGACTTAATTTAGCTCGGGGAGGAAGACCCGATGAGCGCGCACGAGACGCTTCTGACGTGGGAGAACTTCTACATCATCGTGGGATCGTCGGCCGGTGCGCTGACGGGACTACAGTTCGTGGTAATGGCTCTCGTCGCGGACTCGAGTGTCGGGAGCGGCACGGGCGAGGTCGACGCCTTTGGCACTCCGACGATCGTTCACTTCTGTGCCGTGCTGCTCGTCTCAGCGATCCTTAGCTCGCCGTGGCCCGAGCTTTGGGAAGCCGCGACCGCGATTGGGATCTGCGGAGTGTTTGGCATCGTCTATTCGCTGATCGTCATACGGAGAGCGCGACGCACGAGATTCTACAAGCCGGAGATGGAAGACTGGATCTGGCACTGCATACTTCCGTCGATCGGGTACATCACTCTGTCGATTGGCGCCGCGACGCTGACGGTTCGCGAGGTGCCAGCGCTCTTTGCGGTTGCCACGTTCTCGCTCCTGCTGCTCTTCGTCGGCATCCACAACGCCTGGGACTCGGTGACCTACGTAGCCTTAGTGAAAACCAAGTCCCCGGCGAAGACCGAGTGAACGCTCTCGTCTAGGTCGATGTGTTCTTGGCCGACAACGCGTTACGGGATAAAGCGATATCGAACCGTTACGGTTGCGCTCACAAGTACGTCGGGTGGTTGAACCGGGCCCCCGAACTCGTAACGATTCATGAAGCTGACGTAAGACTGGTTTCCCGACTGGCCCGGCCCGCCGTTGGATGAGACCTCCAGTACGGCGCCCAGCTTCCCTCCTAGTGCTGCGGCGAGCGCTTCAGCGTCACGACGAGCCTGTGACAGCGCTTCGGCATATCGGATCCGTCGTACGGAGTCTGCGGTCGTTGCCTCGAATACCGGCGGAGAAGCGGCGCTTGCACCCGCCGCAATCGCCGCGGTAGCAAGGGGAGTGATCTGGTCGATGCGGCTTGGTTGCACGCGCACGACATAGCGAGCGAGGAACGAGGTCTGTGACGAACTACCGGGAAACCCGTTCACGTTTGGCGTTGGGGAGACGCCATATGGAGCCGTGCTAATCGCTTCCCTCGCCGCTGCGAACGGCTGAAGGGCGCTGGTGACAGCTTGTAGCTTCTGTGCCGCGCGTTGGGCCGCCTCCGCCGGCGATTCGCCGGAGCCCTCGATGGTTACATAGAGCGTAGCGCGATCTGGGGCGATGCGCACCGTCCGTGTGGCCGTTACGACTATGCGCGGCTCGGGATCCGCGGCCTCGAGGCGGGCACTCTGACCAAACGCGGTTACCGGCAACAACGTGAGAATCGCCGCTAGAGATTTGCGCATAATGCTCCCTACTAAAGTGGCTCTTCCGACAGACTCGCAAACAAATTAGGTCCTCGTTCCGCCGGTGGTAATGTCGAATCTATATCACCGAGGTGTGTGTTTCGTATCAGAGATGATCCGAGGTTCCGGCAGTTCGTGCGCCGGCTTCCCTCGAGGCGTGAGGCGCGGCCATCGCCGTGAAAGGAGGCGGCCCGAGAATCACGACACTTCCGTGACGTAACGCCGCGGCGCGGATCCTTTCCAAGTTCAACGGCGCGATCGGTGGAAGGGTGCGCTGCGTTGCCGGCTCCCCGCCATCACGGAAAAACAGCTCCAGCTCTTTGCATCCCGGCGTGACTATCGTCAGCACGCGCGCGGTCTCGGAGGTAACCATCATGGCGTGCGGCATCCCGCGCGGGACGGAGGCGACGCCTCCGCGTTTCACAGTTTGCTCGGCCCCGTCCACGTGGACCTGAATTTCCCCGTCGATGACCCAGAAAGTTTCGTCTGCGTTCGGGTGCAGGTGGAGTGGCGTAACCTTTCCGCGCTGGCTGAGCTCCTCGAAAAGCGTGAGTGCCTGGCCAGTCTCGTCGGACGTCAGCTTGAACGTAAAGAGGTCGTTGTTGAACCAAATAGCGTTGCCCTCGCCATCTGCCCTGATGATCTCGGTCCTGGTTGACATGTGCGAGGCTCCCGCCGCTTATTGAATATCGTTCATGGGATGACAGTCCCATGAGACTATAGTACCTTCATGGGCATGTCAATACCATATGAGCGCACAGGCCGGACCAGGCAGAAGCTGCGAACTCGCGAGGCACTCATTGCGGCAACCCGTGAGCTGATCACCGACGGACTCACACCGACCGTGGAGATGGCGGCGGCGCGGGCGGAGATTTCGCGCACGACGGCCTATCGCTACTTCACCAATCAACGCGACCTCCTGATCGCCGCGTATCCGGAAATCGACAGGAAGTCCCTGCTGGGGGCCAACCCTCCCCGCGATCCGGCGACTCGGCTCCGCGCGATGCTCGAGGAATTCCATCGCATGACACTGGAAACCGAGCCGCAGCTGCGAATGGCACTGCGCCTGTCGCTGGACCACATCGGGGATCAGACCGGCAACACGTTGCGGCGGGGAAGGGCGATCGGATGGTTCGAAGATGCGCTCGCCCCTCTGCTGGGCCAGCTGTCGAGACAGGAAATACGCAGGCTCGTTCTCGCGATCAGATCCGCCGCTGGAATCGAGGCTCTCGTCTGGCTTACCGACGTAGCCCATCTATCGCGGGCGCAGGCCGTTGAGGTAATGAATTGGTCGGCGCAGGCGCTTTTGCGCTCCGCCCTCGCCGACCGTAAGCGTAAGGGCTTGGCGAAGCGGCTCGCATCCAGATGATCTAGGCCGCTAGGCAGTCACCGGTTCGGACCGGAGATGCCTAGTCGTTTACCTCGTCGGCCAGGTTCCTCCGACCGCCTTGTAGACCGCAACGAGCGCGGTCGCGGCGGCCGTGTGACCCTGTGCGAGCTGACTCTCGGCGTCGAGCAGCGTACGCTCCGCATCGAGAACCTGCAGGAAATCCGTCAGACCCGCCTCGAACCGCTGCTGCGCGAGATCCGCAGCGCGAGCGCTCGAGCGGACGGCACTCTCCAGGATGGCAAGGCGAGCGTGCGCGCGGTCGTATGTCACGATCGATCCCGAGCTTTCCTCGAGGGCGCGAAGAACCGTCGCATTGTATGTGGCTTGCGCTTCTTCCTGTCCCGACTGAGCGATCTCCACTCTCTGTCGCACTCGACCCACATCAAAGAGCGGGAAGGTCACGACCGGGCCGATCAGCAGTCGTGAATTGCCGCGCTTGAAGAGGGAATCGACCGAATTCGCGACGTAGCCCGCGCGTGCTCCAAACGTGACGTGCGGAAGATATTCCGCGCGCGCGGCGCCGACGAACAACGACTGCGCCGCGAGCTGTCGTTCGGCGCGCAGTACGTCGGGGCGACGGCGAATCAGCTGGCTCGGAGAGCCGACATAAACCGTGTCGGGAAGCCGCGGCAGCGCTCCCGAGTCGAGCAGTGCGATCGGAAGCGCATCAGGGGCGCGCCCCAGCAAGACTGCCAGTCGATTCTTGTCAAGCGCGATCTGCGATTCGATGAGGGGTGTCGATGCCAGTGTCAGGTACAACACCGATTTTGCGCGCTCGGTATCGAACGCGGTTCCACGGCCGGCCGCCAGACGATCCTCAGTGAGCTTGACGATCTTCCGTTGATTGGTTGCGTTGCGCTGCGAGACGGCGAGCAGCCTCTGAGCCCCGCGCAGGTCGAAGTACGTGCGCGCGACTTCGGCCGCAACACTCACCTGCACGTCCTCGAGACCGTGCTGTGACGACTCGGCCAGCGCACCCTGCGCCTTCACAGAGCGACCTACGCGGCCGAAGAAGTCGAGCTCCCACGACGCGTCGAAGCCGACGTCCCAGAGTTGTTGTGTCGGAAGCTGACTTGTGAGTCCGGGGGTTTGCGCCAATGAAGACTGGAACCGCGAGGTGCTACCGGTCCCGGTTACCGTCGGCACCAGATCGAACGACGCGAGTCGCCGTGCCGCGCGTGCGCTGCTGAGACGCGACTCAGCGATGCGGACATCCATGTTTGCGCGTTGGGCCTCCCGAACCAGCGTCGTCAGCGTGCTGTCGCCGAGCTCGGTCCAGAACGGAGTGGACGCCAGCTCCGTGCTCACGCTGATCGCGCTCACCGGAATTTCCCCGAGTTGAGATGTAGCGGCCGCATTGGTGGTGGCAGGCGCGCTGATGCCGACACTATAGGCAGAAGGGACAGGCACTTCGGGAGCCCGGTAGGCTGGCGTCGAACAGCCAGCCAACACGGCCCCAACCAGCACGGCGCCAAGCGCCGACAGAGACTTACGCATGGGTACTGCCCTCATCTCCAGCCACGAGCGATGGGCGCCATGGATGGAGAGGTTTGATGTCGTCAGGAGTTTCGGTCGGCTGACCGGAGACCGGCACCGGAGTTTGGGTGCGGCCGTGTATGTATCCGCGCACAAGCACGTAGAAGAGCGGCGTGAAGAGCAGACCCAGGAAGGTTACGCCAAGCATGCCCGAGAACACCGCGATTCCCATCACGCGCCGCATTTCTGCACCGGCGCCGCTAGCAACTATGAGCGGGATGACACCGGCGATGAACGCGAAGGACGTCATGAGAATGGGACGGAGCCTGATCCGAGCGGCCTCGAGGGCAGCCGTAAATCGATCGCGTCCCTGGCGCTCCAGGTCGCGCGCGAACTCGACGATAAGAATCGCGTTCTTACACGCGAGTCCCACCAGCACGAGGAGACCAATCTGGGTGAAGACGTTGTTGTCACCGCGAGTCAGCCAGACGCCGGCGATCGCGGAGACCAGAGACATCGGCACGATCAGCATGATTACAAGCGGCAACGACCAGCTCTCGTACTGCGCGGCGAGAACCAGAAACACGAGCAGAATGCAGAGCGGGAAGACCAGGATGGCCGTGTTGCCTGCCAGCTTCTGTTGATAGGTGAGCTCCGTCCACTCGTAGCCCATGCCGTTGGGCAGCGTCTCGTTGGCGAGCCGTTCCATTATCTGCACCGCTGAACCGGCACTCGTTCCCGGAGCCGCGCTGCCACTGATGTCCGCTGCTGGGTACCCGTTATAGTGCGTGACCTGATCGGGTCCGTATGACTGCTTCATCGTCAGCACCGACCCAAGCGGAACCATCTCGCCGCGGACGTTTCGGACCTTCAGCTGACCAATGTTGTCGGCGTTCGCCCGATAAGGTGCGTCAGCCTGTGCGATCACCTGATAAGTGCGGCCGAACTTGTTGAAGTCGTTGACGTACTGGGAACCGAGATAGATCTGGAGCGTCGAGAAGACGCTGTTCAGGGGGATCCCCAGCTGCTTCACCTTGTCGCGATCGACGTCGGCGAAGAGCTGCGGCACGTTGATTTGGAAGCCCGAGAAAGCACCGCCGAGTCCTGGTGTCTGGAAGACGCGGCCGATCAATGCCTGAGTGTTCGCATAGAGCGTCGAATCACCCAGCCCGGCTCTGTCCTCGATCATCATCTTGAAACCGCCGATCGATCCCAGTCCGTTCACTGCCGGCGGAGGGAAGACGGCGACGAATCCTTCCTGGATCGTCGAGAACTTCTGATTGAGCGCCATCAGGATGGCGTTGCTTTTTAGATCCTTGGACCTTCTCTCCTCGAAGGGCTTGAGCCCGAAGAAGATGACGCCGGCGTTCGACTTGGGGCCGAAGCTCGTGATGGAAAGGCCCGGGAACTCAACGGCATGCTCGACGCCCGGTGTCTGGAGAGCGAGGTCGGACATCCGTCTGATGACGGCCTCCGTGCGATCGAGGGATGCGGCGTCGGGCAGCTGCGCGATGGCGACGAGGTAACGCTTGTCCTGACTCGGTACGAATCCCTTCGGTACTCTCGAGAACCCGATGACGCCGATCACGACCAGCACAGCGTACACCCCGAGCGCGATGCCGGAACGGTGTGTCACACGCGTCACGACAGTGCCGTAACGATTGGATGCGCGTCCGAAGAGACGGTTGAACGGATCGAACAGCCAGCCAAGCCACCGGTGCATGAAGCGTGTTGGCGCATCTTCAGCAGCCCCACGCGGCTTGAGCAGCACCGCTGCCAGCGCCGGCGACAGCGTCAGCGAGTTGAACGCCGAGATCAGCGTCGAGAAGGCGATGGTGAGGGCGAACTGCCGGTAGAACTGTCCATCCAGGCCGCTGATGAACGCCACCGGAACGAACACCGCGGACAGCACCAGCGCGATCGCGATAATCGGTCCGCTGACTTCCTCCATCGCGCGGTGACTGGCATCGAGCGGCGAAAGCCCTTCCTCGATGTGTCTCTCAACGTTCTCCACTACAACGATCGCGTCGTCGACGACGATTCCGATCGCCAGCACCAATCCGAACAGCGACAGCGTGTTGATCGAGAATCCTGTCGCCAGCATCACGCCGAAGGTGCCGACGATCGAGATCGGTACGGCGACGAGCGGGATGATCGAGGCTCGCCACGTCTGCAGGAAGAGAACGACGACGATGACGACCATCAGCGTAGCGAGGAGCAGCGTGTAGATCACTTCGCGAATCGAATCGCGGACGAACAATGTCGGATCGTACACTGAAGACCATTCGACACCCTGCGGGAAGCGGGTCTTCAGGTCGGCCATCTTCACGCGAATGGCGCTGGAGAGAGCCAGCGCGTTCGAGCCGGGTGACTGGAACACGACGATGGCGACGGCCGGCTTGTTGTCGAGCAGCGCGCGCAGACCGTACGTTCCCGGGCCGAGCTCGATGCGCGCGACATCGCGGAGACGGGTTACGGCTCCGTCGGCCCCGGTCTTTACAATGATGTTGCCGAATTCCTTTTCGTCGGTGAGCCGGCCGCGCGCGACGACCGTCAGCTGATATGCTACCGGATCATTCACCGGCGGCGCGCCGACGGTGCCTGCGGCGACCTGAAGGTTCTGCTCGCGAATCGCCTGGACGACGTCGCTCGCCGATAACCCATACGATGCCACACGGTTCGGATCGAGCCAGACGCGCATCGCGTAGTCGCCCGCGCCGAACACGATCACCTGGCCCGCGCCTGGAATTCTGGAGAGGTCGTTGCGGACGTTCAACAGCGCATAGTTGCGGAGATAGACGGGGTCGTAGCGGCCGTCCGGAGAAAAGAGGTGCACGACCATCGTGATGTCCGGCGAGCGCTTCTGCGTGACGACACCGAGGGCGCGCACCTCTTCCGGCAATCGCGCCAACGCCTGGTTCACGCGGTTCTGCACTTGTACCTGCGCGAGATCGACGTCGGTACCTATCTGGAAGGTGACGGTGAGATTGAAACTGCCGTCGGCCGAGGCGGACGATGTCATGTACAGCATCCGCTCGACGCCATTGATCGCGTCCTCGAGCGGCGTGCCCACAGTTTGTGCGAGCACCGTCGGATTCGCGCCAGGATAAATCGCGCTGACCGTGATGGTTGGCGGCGTGACTTCCGGGTATTCGCTGATCGGCAGCTGGGTGACCGCGATCAGTCCACCCGCAAGAATGACCAGCGACAGCACGACCGCGAAAATCGGGCGGTCGATGAAAAAGCGTGAGAAACGCACTGGAGCTTACTCCGGAAAAGTTGCGCTACCGCGCCGCAGGCGCCGGTGCGGCGCCCTCGGCTACCATGGGAGCGTCTGTAGCGGTGACCTTCATCCCTGGGCGAACCCGCATCAACCCGTTGATGACGACACGTTCTCCGGGCTTGAGCCCGGATACCACGGTGCGGAGTCCGTCGACGACGCGACCCGTTACGACGGGCCGGTACTCGACGCTCTTGTCGTCCTTCAGCACGAGCACGAACTTCCGATCCTGATCAGTACCGATCGCCTGGTCCTGAACCAAAGTCGCCGGGTGGGGCTGATTGCCGAGGAGTCGCACCCGCGCGAACAATCCCGGTGTGAAGAGGCCGTTGGGGTTTGACAACAGCGCCCGGGCGCTAATCGTTCCGGAAGCAGCAGCGACGCGGTTGTCGACGAAATTGAGTCTTCCCTCATGCGGGAATCCGGACTCGTTCGCGAGACCGATCAGCACCTGCCGTCCTTTCGGACCAGTCGCCTGCGCGCCCATGTACTTCAGGTACGCCTGCTCGTCGGTGTCGAAGTACACATAGATGGGATCGAGCGAGACGATCGTCGTGAGCAGCGTTGGTGACGGAGCTCCCGCCTGTACGACATTGCCGCGGGTGATTTCCGCGCGGCCGACGCGCCCGGAAATCGGAGCGCGTACGACGGTCCACTCCATGTTCAGCCGCGCAACTCGCACCGCGGCCTCGGCCGCGCGAACGCCCGCGTCCCCTTCAGCGCGACCACTGGTACGCGCGTCCAGCTCCTCGCGCGAGATCGCCTGGGTGTTCACCAGCTTCTGGGCCCGCTCGACTTCCACTGCGGCGAGCTGGTTCCGCGTCCGCGCCTGCGCGAGTACAGCTTCCGCTCTCGAGAGCTCGGCCTGATACGGGCGCTGGTCGATCACGAACAGCACATCGCCCTGGTGGACCATCGCGCCCTCGGTGAATGCGACGCGCTCGATGAATCCGCCGACGCGCGGGCGCACCTCGACCGAGTTGACGGCTTCGAAGTGGCCAGTGAACTCGTCCCAATCGGCGACCACGCGCTCAATCGCGGGCGCGACGGTGACCTGAGGAGCTTGCATTGGCGGCGCCTCTTTGTGGCATCCGGATGCGCCGAGCGCGAAAACTCCAGCCGCGGCCCAGCCGCCGGCATGAACTCTGAGGGAGGCTGATCTGGCGCGAGAGAAAGTGGAACTCATGTTGCACAACTCCATGGCAGCGGACTGCTGCGGCAAACGGCGGTGGCACTTCTTATCGACATGTAGTATGTTACCGATCGGTAACACGCGACAGGCACCCCTATGTTACCGGTCGGTAACATTTTAGTCAAGGAGGGGTATAACGTATCGTGAAAACAGATATTTCCAATAACGGGTTGAAAGCGAGAAAAAGTCGTCGCTCCACCATTCCTGTCCGCGAGCGGATTCTGGTGGCGGCGGGAGACTTGTTCCATAAGCAGGGGATCCGCGGCGTGGGCGTCGAAGCGATCGCCGAGGCGGCGCAGACGAACAAGATGACGCTGTACCGCTATTTCGCCTCGAAGGACGAGCTGATAACGGAATGGGTGCGTGGCATAGTCGCGCACAAAGAGGAAGAGTGGAAGGATCTCGACGCCAAGCACCGCGGAGATCCGACGGGCCAGCTCCAGGACTGGAGCCGGCGCACTGCCGCGAAGCTTCGCGAGATGGAAGAGCGAGGCTCGGCCCTTGGCAATGCCTTCGCCGAGCTGCCCGATCCGAACCATCCGGCGCGCCGTGTCATGAAGGAACACAAGCTTCGAACGCACAAGCGCGTCGTCCGCCTTTGCAAGGCGGCTGGATTCCCCGATCCCGCGTTTTCGGCGAACCTGTTCAGCATGATGCTGGAAGGCGCCCATTCGTGCGGCACGTGCGTCGGGATGAGGCAGATAGGCGAGCATCTGGTGCAAGTCGTGGATCGGATGGTGGAAAACAACCAGCGGCAGCGAGCGGGCTGAGACGCGAGCTCGCTGACTGACTCTCATTAGTTAGTCGAATGAGATCGTCCCGAATCGACAACACCAGCATCATCGTTTGCCGCGCCCGATGGCGTAGCGAATGAATGCCGACGTTTCGCTGAGATCTGCGGCTCGGGGGGCGGCATCAGGATCCTGGCGCCCGAGCCACGCTCCCCGGATCAGGGGTGTCCAGCGCGCGTGAAGTGTCTCCTCTCCCCAACGTGCAGCAGCGCTCTTGGAGACCACCTCACCGTGATCGAGAGTGTAGAGGATGCGACAGATCGACAGGACGATGAATGACTGATAACCACGAGTCCGAACGGCGGGTGGATTCTCGAGCATCGGCGCCAGCCACGCTGGCAGCAATTCAAGCATGGCGCGGCGCAGGTCGTCCGGCGACACTGGGTCAATCAGCATCGCAGGGGTAGGCCCCAAAAGCGTCAGGCCGCGCTCGCGAATCAGATGACGCTGCACCACCCAGTCTGCATCGTGACGCATCATGTGAAGTGTCTCTCCCTTGCCGCGATCGAGTCGCGGATGGATCGCATCGGCCGGATTGTACCGGCGGATCGCTCGCCTCGGGATGTACGAGACTTCAAGTTGCGTTGCGCACCACGAATCGATCGTGGCAAGTCGTGCGTGCAGCGCCTGTAACGCCGCAAACGTCTCATCCTCGATCGTGTCGGCTGTTACTACGACGACGTCCACATCGCTCTGACGGTCGAAGTCACCGGTCGTCGCCGATCCGAACAGGTAGACGCTGACGAGCTGGTCGCCCAGGGTTTCGCGCAGGCCAGCGGTCAGAGCATCGAGCAGCTCGTTGACTTCGGGGTGAGACCTGACGCGATTGGCCATCAACTACAAGCTATCGCGCGATCCCGCCTGCGAGGGTTGGCGCATCGCTCACTTCTCTGTACCTGAAGCACGTGACGACGTGATCGTTCACCATCCCGACCGCCTGCATGAAGGCGTAGCAGATGGTGGATCCGACGAACTTGAAGCCGCGGTGCTTGAGGTCCTTGCTCAGCGCATCCGATTCCGCCGTACGCGCCGGTATGCTGCTTAGCTTGCCTCGCTTCTCATTACGCGGTGCTCCACCGACGAACTGCCAAACGTACCGGTCGAACGAGCCGAACTCCTTCTGCACGGCGAGGAATGCTTTGGCATTGCTCACTGTGCTCTCTACCTTCTGCCGGTGCCGCACAATTCCCGGATCCTTCATCAGACGCTCGACCCGAGCGGGCGTGAACCTGGCAACACGGGCCGGATCGAAATCATCGAAGGCGAGTCGATAAGTCGGGCGCTTCTTGAGCACGGTTGACCAGCTCAAGCCGGCCTGGGCTCCCTCCAACGTCAGGAACTCGAACAGCCGGCGATCATCGTGAACCGGCACGCCCCACTCGGTGTCGTGGTACTCGATGTCGAGATCTGTTGTCGGCCAGCTGCACCGTTGCTTGTGGATCATTGTTTCGATGGCGCCGCGTTATGACGAGGCTGTCGGCCGCGTGACGAGCTTCGCCGCGACCCATCCCGCCGCCGGAATCAGGATGATCGTCGCGGGCCACAGCCAAAAGGGATGCGGGATCTTCGCCAGATTTGCGATCGTCGCCACCAATACAAATAGCGCCACGATCATCCCGTGAACCAGTCGGGCGTGCGTGGCAAGTCGAGCAGCGAGGTAAGAACCGACGCCGGCCGCGAGAACCCAACCCGTGACGAGAATCAAAAAAGCGGTAACTGGCAGGGCGGCGACGGCTTGCCGGAGGCTGTCCGGATTGTTCGGGTCGGTTCCAGCAGGCAGGGAATAGATATTACCTACGAGCGTGTCCATCAGGATTACGACGAACACGGCGGCAACGACGCCGCCCAGCAGCACGAGCGCGCTGCGAATCGTCGGCGCCATCATTTGGATTTCCCATTCTTCGGTGGTAGCTCAGCGATGCGCCCCTTCACGAGTCGCTTCACTAGACCGACCGGCAACGGCTTGTCCAATGGAAATCGAACCGTTCCCTTTGAGGTCTCGTATCCTTTAAGCGCGGCCGGCTTGGCGCGCCTCTCGGCCGCGGTCAGCGGGTAGAGGCTGGTGTGATGTTTCCACGCGGCATACCACACGAGGATTCGTCCATTGAGTCTGAAGGCGGGAATGCCGTAGCTGATGACCTCTGTGCCGCCGGGAGCCGCTGCGCGAATCGCCGCGCGCATCTGCTTGAGGCGCGTCCTCGCAGGGGGAGGCTGCTTCGCAAGGTAGTTTCGCACCTTGAGCGCCTGCTCTTTGGCGTCCTTTGCTGACGTCTGAGATGTCATCTCACTGCCTCACGTAGACACGCACGTAGTCGACCAGCATCGTCGCGGGGAAGATCGCGTCCGACTGTGGATCTCCATCGAAATGCCCGCCGACGGCCAGATTGAGAATCACAAAGTACGGTTGGTCGAGTATTGATTTGCCGTACTGCTCCAGCGCTTGGCGCGTGATCTCGTAGTGGACGGCATCGTCGACGAAGAATCGGACCTGGAGTGCATCCCATTCCACGGCGAAAGTGTGAAAATCGTCGGAGAGGGCGCCGCTGGAAAGGTCATGCGCGTGGGCGAACGGTGTCGCTCCGGAATAGCCCGGCCCGTGTACGGCGGAGCTCGTCGTCCTTGGCTGGCTGCCCTTGTTCTCCATGATGTCCAGCTCTCCCACAGCGGGCCAGGGCGTGACGGGGTAGGTGTGTCCCAGCATCCAGAACGCGGGCCACAGTCCCTGTCCCCGAGGCAGCTTGATGCGCGCTACCACGCGACCAGGCTGAGCCACCATCTTGTCTCGCGTGGTGATTTTGCCGGATGTGTACCGGCACGGACCGTAATAACAGGTGAGGCCAGCCGGAGCGGTGCGTGCAACGATCATGAGCTGTCCGTGCCCGTTGAGCGAGATGTTATCGGGCGCGTCAGTGTAGTACTCCTTCTCATTGTTGCCCCAGCCGCAAATCCCTTCCTTGCATCCATCTGCCGTCTGGTAATTCCATTTCGTAGGGTCGATGCTGGTGCCGGCCGCGCCCTCGAACTCGTCGCTCCAGACCTGGGTCCACGCAACCGGAGATGGCGTCGACACGATTGATGCGGTGCTGCACGCGCACAAGAGCAGAGCGGTGAGAGCGAGCGACCTGCGGTTGACCATGGAGCAAAGAGATCGCATCGGAAATTCTAGCGCAAGTTCGAAGCGCAATGCTCGTCGCATCCAAGCCTGTATCGATTCCGCGCAAACCAGCCGTAGGATTTGTCGACAAGCGGCCGCACCAACGGAATCCTGAACAGCCTCGAGATCAACCGCCCCTTCGGCAAAACGTCGAGCAGCTCCTCTAGCGCCGCCGCCCCCTGCCACGTCTTTCCATCCTGGTTGCGAACGACCTGTATCGAATCGGCGTAAGCGCGCGGAGTAATCCAGGGAAACTTCTCCCGCACGCCTGGAGTCTGCGACGGGATTATCTCCAGGTCGTGATTCCGATCCCACTTCGTGAGCAGCTCGACTGATCGTGTGCACACATTGCACTGGCCATCATAAATCACCGTATAGCGACGGCTGATGTTCACCGCCCGGCCGTCGTCCCCGCCGGCTGTTGCTGCGTCAGGCAGTGCAGGGTGCCGAATCCCCACACCAGGTCAACTGCGTGAATGCCGGTGACAGTGTAGCCCGGAAAGGCTTCCGCGATTCCGTTCAGCGCCACGCGATCGTTCGGGTCGTTGAATGTCGGTACGAGCACGACTCCATTGGCGATGTAGAAGTTCGCGTAGCTGGCGGGTAGTCGCTCACCGTTCATTATCACGGGCCTAGGGAACGGAATCGAAACAATCTTCAGCGGCTGCTTCTTCGCGGCGGCCTTCAACCGCCGGAGGTTGTCAGCCGACCGCTCGTGGTTTTGATCGACTGGATCCGACTCATACGCCAGGATCACGGTGTCGCGCGAGCTGAAGCGGGCGATGTCGTCGACGTGCCCATGGGTGTCGTCGCCCACTGCGCCCTCACCCAACCAAATCGTATCGCTCACGCCGAGGTACTCGCGGAACACTTTCTCGTAATCACCGGCCCTCATCCCGGGATTCCGCACCTGGACGTCGGTGAGCAGCCACTCTTCCGTCACCAGCATCCGGCCCGCGCCGTTCACTTCGATCCCCCCTCCCTCGAGAATCAAACGCTCGCCGTTATCCGGTCTCTTCGGCTCGATTCGTGGAAGTCCGGTGAGACGTTCGATCTCGCGACCGACCTTGGCGTCCTTCGCGTAGTTGTCGTACTTGGCCCAGCCGTTGAATCCCCAGTTGACCCACTCGACCTGTCCGTCGGCGCGAATCACACCGGTCGGCGCGGAGTCGCGAAGCCACACGCGATCGCTCGAGACAGGGTGCAATCGATAATTCTTGTCGCTCACTCCGTGCGCACCCAGAACCATCCTCGCGTTCTCCGCCACTGTCTCGTCGTGACAGAGGATCTCCACTCGCTCGGAATCGCTCAACGCGCGGACGATCTCCCCGTACACCCACGGAATCGGCGCGAGCTTTCCCGGCCAGTCAGGCTCGTGGTGCGGCCACGCAATCCAGGTCGCTTTATGCTTCTCCCACTCGGCCGGCATCCTTCTCGAGAGCGACAGCTCCATAGTCAAAGCGGCGCCGCCCTTCTGAGTGGGCTTGATACTTGAAGCGCCGCTTCCCTTCGGAGCGGCGCTCGGTTTGCGCTTGCTCGTAGAACTCGCGCGCTTCGTCATCCGATGTAGCGATTGAGAATCGGCGCGTACGCATCGATCCGCCTGTCGCGCAAAAACGGCCAGTTGCGGCGCGTGCTCTCGATGAGAGCGCGCTCGCACTTGGTGACCAGCACCGCCGGCTTCGTTCCCGCTTCGGCCAGAATTCTTCCGAACGGATCGCAAATGAACGAGTGCCCGTAGAACTCGATGCCATCCGTGCCGGGCTCGTCCTCGTGGCCAACGCGATTCGGCGATGCGACGTACACTCCATTCGCGATCGCGTGCGCTCGCTGCGCCGTTCGCCAAGCTTCCACTTGCGCGTCGCCGAACTCCGCCTTCTCCGACGGGTGCCAGCCGATTGCCGTCGGATAGAAAATGATCTCGGCGCCGAGCAGGCTCGTGATGCGCGCGGCCTCCGGATACCACTGGTCCCAGCAGATCAGCACGCCGATGTCGGCGTAGCGGGTCTTCCAGACGCGGAATCCACTCGCGCCCTTGTGATCGCCATCGTCGGGAATGTGGGAGTCGCCCGGCGTGAAGTAGAACTTCTCGTTGAAGAGCGGATCGTCGGGGATGTGCATCTTCCGATATGCGCCAAGGAGGGAGCCATCGGCGTCGATGACGGCCGCGGAATTCCGGTAGACACCAGCAGCCTGCCGCTCGAAGATCGGTACGATAATTACCAACTCGAGCTCTTTCGCCAACTTCCGCATCCGCTCGATGGTCGGCCCGGGAATCGGCTCGGCCAGGTCGAAGCGCTCGTGCTTCTGTGATTTGCAGAAGTACGGCGCGTTGAACAGCTCCTGGAGGCAAACGATCTGCGCGCCTTTCTCGGACGCCTCGCGTATGCGCGCGACCGCCCGCCCGACGTTCTTGTCGACGTCGTTCGTCACAGCTTCCTGTACGATTCCAACTGTGAACGTAGGGGAGGGCGATGTGGCCATGAGAGGAACGTTAACGCCTTGCGCAAGCACAGGAAGTGGCCGACTGATTGCGTTAGCTTAGTGCATCGCCAACAGTCGAGACATGACGCCAGACGAGGCCAGTCCGAGCAGCGCGGCACGAGGATCCCAAGGCAGCGCAGAGCGACGCGTGCGGCGAAGCGCCGGCATCAACACGGCGTTTCGCGCGATCAAGGCCCAGCACGCCTCCAACCGCTCGAAGATGGAGGTGATGGCCGACCGGATGATCGGCTTCGCCAGCTCTACGCCTTTCCTCGTCATCCACGTGATCATCTTCATCGCGTGGATCTTCTGGAATCTCCCGTTCACGGGTTTGCCCAAGTTCGACCCGTACCCGTACGGCATGCTCACGACGATCGTCTCTCTGGAGGCGATTTTCCTGTCGATCTTCGTGCTGATGACGCAGAGCCGCGAGTCGCGCATCGGCGAGCTTCGCGAAGAGCTCACGCTCCAGGTGAATCTGCGGATGGAAGAGGAGATCACCAAGACGCTCCAC
>Ga0193723_1000346_pt1 | contig 17959 bp, 14 predicted proteins | sample H2m2metaG_FD_143042 | JGI IMG/M metagenome (GOLD analysis project Ga0193723, IMG submission 143042) | Soil microbial communities from a riparian zone of the East river system, Colorado, United States - H2m2 | ecosystem: Environmental > Terrestrial > Soil > Riparian zone | place: USA: East River...
AATACGCCAAACAAAGTTTCCCCCCGCAGTTCGCCGCGTAAGTTGCCAGGAACCGCACAGGTTTTCATTCGGCATTCGCTTGCCCGCCGAAGCCTTGCGCGAAGGCGGGGCATTTTCCAAACAATTCCCACCGAAAGTTCCCCCAAACAATTTCCCCGGCGACCGCTTTTGCGGCCGCTCGACTCCACACCACCCCGTCATGGATGGCCATGGGAATTGGTCCGCCCCAGACAACAATCAAACAAACAATTAGAAAGCAGTTAAAAACAACCAAATGAAAATAACCTTGAAAACTTTAATCTGTACGGCGCTCTGTTGCGCGGCTTCATCTGCATTCGCGGGTGGAATGTCGCCGCCGCCCACTACATCGATCATGACATTCAAAGCTCCAACTAGCCCGACTCCGTGCACAGGTGTGGCGGTCGGTTCAGTCAGCCTCAACGGAGCCGGGATGCCCGATGTCAACATCCAAACCACGACCTACCTTGCCCCTACACCAACTCCTACGGCTTCGCCAAGCCCTGTTCCCATTGGCGGTAAGGTGCAGCTTGATATCGCGACAGACGGCTTGGGCAATCCAACCAGTGTGACCAACAACACGTGCTGGGTGCGTATTGACCAAATGATGGGAGGCGTTGACACCGATGCCAACGGACAAGCGTGTTTCCCAGTAGATCTCGATGGGTTGTCCGCCCTGGCGGGGCTCACCGATTGTAACGGCGATCCTGTCACACTGAACAACGTAAGCTGCCCCACTAGACCTATCGGCTTCCAAGCCCGGTACATTGGTCAGGGCACGGCACATAATTCCACCGTCCAAACCGATCTCACCATCGACTGCGCTTCTGGTGGTTGCGGAACGAATACGAATCTCACCATTGGACTCGAACAAACTACCGGCGTCGGGGCGCCTCCACCGGGTTATAGCGGTTGCTGGGAATACGTCCTGACGGTTGAGAACTGCACGCCCTTTGACCTCACGGGTGTGAAAGCTCAAGGCGGCACTGCTGGTTGGCTAAACGCAGGTGACACGGCTGTAACGGTTACCTCCGGCACCGCTACGATCAGCTATAATCGGAAGAATCAGGTGATCACCTGGATCGGAGACCTTGCGCAGGGCGAGTCGGTGGACATCACTGTTCATGTCTGCGGCACGATCAAGCCGAGCACCGCGTGTGGGACGACGATGTGGCTTTCCGGACCATGGTCAGCTACGTACACTGACCCAAATACCATGCTACCTGTGAAGACCGATTACACTGGTCGCGCGCAGCTAACAGTGACTTGCCCCTGAGTAACGAAACGACAGTAATCTAAAAAGATAAGTTGTTAGAGAATGAGCGCCGGGAGGTGAAAATCCTCTCGGCGCTTTCCTTTTTTTTGTTGACCCTGCGGTGGTAGGCGTGTCGCCTGCCAAGGGTTTCAAAAAAAATCGCAGCCGACATGGCTGCCGCTACAGGGAAAAATGCCGGGAGACATTCATCTCGATCGGCCTACCTGAATAAGGGAACGCCTTCCTTGTAAAACATCTTCGTCATCTCAACGTAGGCTTTTCGCCATGCGTTACCCGCGCGGATGTTCAAGAGCTCTAGGATCGGTTTGTCGTCGGTTAAAACCACCGCATCGCTGAGATCGAGTTTCTGCGGATCGTACAAAAGCGTTTCAATATCCACTGATTTTCCATTGACCGACAAAGTTGCCAGGGTCGTCCCAAAATCTGGTTTCCTTCTGCTGGCCACAAAAATCGTATTCCGGTTTGTTTCAGGGCCCGGCGTCGGGATGACGGTAGTTTCTAGACCCGCCGCGGTCAGAGTTTTGTAAATCGATCTCGCTGCTTGTCCCGTTTTGCCTTCCAAAAAGCCGTTGAAATTTACGACGATTAGTCCGTCCTGTTTCAGCAATGACTTTGTTTTCCCAAGCGACTGCAGCGTAAAAACGTGTGGGGCAGGGGATTCCCCTCGATAGACGTCGAATACGATCAGATCATATTTCTTTTTGCTTTGTTCTAGGTAATGCCTCGCATCGTCCACGATTACATTGACGTTTTCGCTCAGCGCGAACTGCTCCCTCGCAACTTTCGCGACTCGCTGATCGAGTTCGATCGCATCCACGCTAAAGCCCAATCGATTTTGCAAGACGTTGGCAACGGTACCGCCACCAAGACCGAGAAGGAGTGCGTCGGATCCTTGTCGGAATTTACTGCAAACCACGCCCAAATATGCGGGGTAATCCCATCTTGAATCAAAACTCGACTTATCCACATACGTTTGAGCCATGCGATTTATAAAAAGGACACGGTCGTTCGGTTTTGTTCGCGGGATTTCGAGACGTCAACAACCAAAAGCTGACCGAGAAGTCCTTCGGAATAATAGCGCACCTCGACGTCTTTTTCGGGCCGCTGGGTTTTGATTGTCCAGAAAGAAAACAGAACAAAAGGGATGAATAAAAGTGCAACGTATTGTTTTCGAGCAAAGAGTTTTGCGAAAGGAATTAAGGCTACGGCGAGCCCGGTGATGATTGATGGCATCGTCAACCCGTATCGCGGAATGATGAAGAATCCGAACAACAGCAGCGCGACGATGCCGCTCCCTGAAGAAATCGCATACACCATTCCGGTGTTGCTTCCGGCGCTGTCTGCATCTGTCGATACTGTTTGTATGAGGAACGTCGGCACCATGCCCATGAACACGAGGGGTGGCAGGATCAAGATCAAACTGACCAGAATAACAGCGAGACCGGGATCAACGTTCGCGAACGCGATCGTCAGCCATTGAGACGAGATGTGCATTAGCAACAAAAACACCGATGCCGTCAGCAATATCCATAGCAACGTGTCAGGGGTGACATATTTGTCGGCGATGACGCCGCCAAGAAAATAACCGATCGCAAGGGCAAGCAGCGTGAAGCCAATCACCGTTGCCCAAACGTAAAGCGAAGAACCGAAATATGGCGCGATCATTCGGGCGGACATCAGTTCGACCGCCATCACCGTCGCGCCTTCGAGCACGGCGAACAGGTAAATCGTGCGTCTTACAGTCACCGTTTGGCCCAACAATCCGCGCCTGCCTTTGGGTGTTGATTTGTTGGTTGAAGCCTTTGGGCGCTTGGTTGTAGCCGGGATGGTTGATCCCGGTCTGCCTGTGCCAGCCAACACCCTCTTCGCGATGTAAACGATCGGCAATGCAGCCAGCGCGAGGCCTGTGATTGTGGCGCAGAGTCTGAGTCCCGCGACAGGAATAAAGTAAAGTCCGAGAAAAAATGTGGCCGCTATTCCGCCGAGGGTGGATGTGAAATAGACCGTTCCCGCAGTTTTGCCGATGGTTTCTAGCGGCGAAGACATCAAGCTCACTACCATCGGACCTACGATCCCGAAGCAGAGCATCGGCGGAAGCAGCAGCAGCATACACGTGACGCAGATTCCGGGAAGCAGTTCCATTCCTTTGGTGAGAGCGATGGCAAGCGAAGCAGTCTGCGGTAATGCCAGAACCAGCAACGCCGAGATTCCGAGAACGAGAAAGAGCTTCGTTTCGGAAGGCCGTTTTTTCACGAACTGCCCGCCAGCGTAGTACCCGAGCGTCAGCCCAAGAACCGTAATTGTCAGGACTGCGGTCCACACATAGAGCGAATTGCCGTAGAACGGCGCCACGAGCTTGGCGCCCATTAATTCCACCGCCATCAGCGCTCCGCCTTCAATCAGAAGAACAAGAAACAAAAGTGGGAATTTCTTCAGCACGGCTGTGTATCAATCCATAAACGGGAGCGAAGACAAGCCGGATTATCGACCGACGCGACGGGAAAATTCCCCCAGAGCCGGTTAATTGACGAGTTAGCGCCGAGGAGGTGAAAATCCTCCCGGCGCTTTGATTCGCGATCTCCCGATCGCTCACCCTCTCGGGCTTCCCGTCTATCCGACGGCGTCCCCGCACGTCGTGTTCTCTTTGGGGTGATGTTCTTTGGTAGGGGCGGTTTCACCTGAACCGCTTGGGCGATTGAGGTCAATCGTCCCTACCTGTTTTGTTGTAGCCACGGCGCTGAGCGCGTTTTTCTGGGACGCGCCTCAGGAGCGTGGCTACAAAATCGATTCATTCCGATCCGGCAACTGCCGGATTCGTGGTCCTGTCGGCTTGATTCGGCCATGTTCGCGGATTAAGCGTGGCTCTGGCATATGGCCCGATCGAGCACGAGTGAAGTATTGCGCGCGCATTGCGCAGCGATTGCGGAGGAGGAAGCAGTCCTGCGTGAAGGCGGCGGCAAGGCTGGTCACGAGCGCCAGCGCAAGATGGGGCGCTTGCCGGTGCGTGAACGGGTTCGTCATTTGCTCGACAAAGACTCGCCGTTTTTTGAGATCGGACTCTGGGCTGCGTACAAAATGTACGAGGAGTGGGGGAAAATCCCGGCGGCGGGAGTCGTCACCGGTATCGGGAATGTCGAAGGCGTTCCGTGCATGATCGTGGCTAATGACGCGACGGTAAAAGCCGGCGCGTTTTTTCCGGCCACGACCAAGAAAGTGATTCGCGCGCAGCGGATCGCCTTCGAGTGCGCGCTTCCGCTCGTTTACCTTGTTGATTCGGCCGGCGTGTTTCTGCCGTTGCAGGATGAAATTTTTCCAGATGAAGATGATTTCGGTCGGATCTTTCGCAATAACTCGGTGATCTCAGCGGCGGGCGTCCCGCAGTTTGCCGCGATCATGGGTAATTGTGTCGCCGGCGGCGCGTATCTGCCGGTATTGTGCGATAAGATTTTGATGACACAGGGAAGCGGCCTGTATCTCGCCGGCCCATCTCTGGTGAAAGCGGCCATTGGTCAGATTGTCGAGGCGGAAGAATTGGGCGGCGCAAAAATGCACGCGGAGATCAGCGGCACAGTGGATTTTTTTGAAAAGGACGATCCGTCGTGTCTCAAGCGGCTTCGTTCGCTCGTGGCAATGCTGCCGGAAGCGCAAGGGTTTGGTAACGCGCGATCATCGGGAAAGTCGAAACCCGCGAAAAATCCTGACAGCGTTTACGATCTGATCAGTTTCGACGGCCGGAAAAATTACGACGCGCGCGATCTGTTGGCGACGGTCGTCGACGAAAATTCGCTGGATGAATACAAGGCGGATTACGGCAAAACACTCGTTACTGCGTATGCCCGAATCAACGGCCGGCCGGTGGGAATTGTTGCTAACCAACGCGTCCAGGTCAGGACCAAAAAGGAAGGAATTCAGATGGGCGGCGTTATTTATTCCGATAGCGCGGACAAAGCAGCGCGCTTTGTGATGGATTGTAACCAGACGAATCTGCCGATCATTTTTTTCCAGGACGTCAGTGGGTTTATGGTCGGGCGCGACGCAGAAGAGAGCGGGATCATTCGCAGCGGCGCTAAGCTGGTGAACGCCGTGAGCAATTCCGTCGTGCCAAAGATCACGGTAATCGTAGGCGGATCGTTCGGCGCCGGTAATTACGCCATGTGCGGCAAGGCGTACGATCCGCGATTCATCGTTGCCTGGCCAAATGCGCGTTACGCGGTGATGGGCGCTGCGCAAGCGTCGGACACAGTGTTCTCGATTCTCGCCAAGGCACATGAGCGAGGGGACAAGAAAGCGACGCCGGAGGAACTGGAGGAACTGCGTGCGAAGGTGAAACAGAGCTACGAAGAGCAAACCGACATGCGTTACGGCGCCGCGCGCGGCTGGGTGGACGCTATCATTCAACCGCACGAAACGCGTGGCGTTCTGATTCGCTTGTTGGACTACGTGTCGCGTCCAACGCCGAAAGCGCATTTCCACACCGGAGTCATCCAAACCTAGCCATTTAGCGGTTTAACGATTTAACCTTTGTAACGACGTAACTTTTGTAACCCATGCCTGTCGTTCTAATCGAAAAAGAATCGCCACAGATAAGCGTGGTAACTCTCAACCGGCCTGAGCGCCGGAACGCGCTCACTCTTGAGCTGCTGACTGAACTCTGTACGGCCATTAAGGTCGTGTCGGAGCAACCGGAGCAACGCGTTCTGATCTTGCGTGGAGCCGGCGCGGCGTTTTGCACCGGTCTGGATTTGAAGGATGCCGCGGATTCGACGAAGGCGCATGCGACGGCGGAAATGGTGGCGAACACTTTGGTTGCGATCAATCAAACGCGTCTTGTCACCATTGCGGCAGTGCACGGCGCAGCGGTTGCGGGCGGCGCGGGAATTATGTCCGCGTGCGATTTTGTCGTCGCCGCTGAAAAAACAAAGATCGGATATCCCGAGGTGCGCCGCGGGTTGGTTGCTGGATTGGTGATGACATTTCTACGCCGCCAGGTCGGCGAACGAAACATGCGCGAGCTGTTGTTCAGTGGAGACTTGATCGATGCTGCACGCGCGAAGGAAATCGGCCTCGTGAATCGCGTAGTAGCACCAGATGACCTGATGAATGAAGCGCAAAAGTTTGCCGCGTCGGTTCTGCAAGGTGCACCCGACGCGCTGGCGCAAACGAAACGATTAGTGGAAGAACTCTGGTGGCGCTCGGTGAAGGAAGATGTCGACGTTGCGCTGAAATATCACATGCAGGCGCGTGAATCGGACGAAGCGCGGGAAGGCATCGCCGCGTTTAACGAAAAACGTAAGCCAAGCTGGATGCGATAGCAGCAGGACAGCGAGGCGCAGAAGGTGGAACCGATTGTCCTCAATCGGTTGGCATCGGGACCGGTCAACGTGTTAGGGACAACACGTTCCACCCTTTTAGTGGGACAGCGGACGCAGCTCCTCGCCTTGGCGAAATCAGTTACGCCGCTTGCGGCGCCGGCGTCAAACCCCCAGCGGCGGGTCCTTGATATTGCGCGCTGCCGAAGCCGAGAATCGGGAAGAAAATAATTCCCAGCAAAGCAAGGCCGATTCCGAAACCCACGCCTTTGCCGAAGCTTTTGGCCAAATCGATGCAGAGAATTATACAGACTATGAAATTCACTAACGGGATGAGCATCAAAAGAATCCACCACCATGGACGGCCAACGATCTTGCACCAAATGTAGAGATTGTAGATTGGAATGATGCTGGCCCAGCCGGGTTGGCCGGCTTTCGTGAACACTTTCCACATCGCCACGATCAGCAGCAGCGCAACGAGCAGTCCGAAAATAATCGAGACTGGACTTGGAGGCTCGCCCTGAGTGCTGTACTCGACCTGTGCGAGCAAGCGTGCGGGCGTGAACAATACGGTTTGAGTAACTTCGATGAGTGAGTTCATAAAGGTGAAGAGTTAGGCGAGGTTTAGAAGACTGCTACCGACACGGCAAGCAAAATCTTTGGCTAGTTCTTACATTGCGCGGCACTTAGCAATGCTGGCAACCTGCCAGATGCACGTTCCCACGTTGCACGCATCCAAAACCGAAGCCCGCAAATGGCGGCGACGCACTTCCGGAAAACCGGACGTTACTTGTGCACTTTCTTCTTCTTGTGTTTTTCTTTGGGCTTTTTCTTGAAAGGCGTGCTTGTTGGCGTCGGCGACGGCGTACCGGAAAGCTCTGGCGTCGGCGATGGTCGCACTCGTGGCTGAGCCAACATGGTCTGATGAACATCCTTCAGTGCTTGCAAGGCCAGCTTGAGTTGCGGCGTCGTGGCCAACGCAGACATCCGCTGATAATAGACCTCGTAATAATTGCGGAGCCGTTTTCGCTTTTCCAAATCTGTGCGGGCGGCCAACGCGTCTTTCTTTGCCGCCTGCACCTGGGAATCGTTGACAGTTCGATTCTTCAATTGCCGCCATAGCGCATGCACCTGCAGCATATCGGCGTCGGTGCCCAGCGACTTCGGTTTAAAACTTTCGTCCAGCTGCTTCAGTTCCGGCAACTCAGGACCGTTTGGCGGCGGCGTGGGGCTGGCTTCCTCTTCCTCTTGCTCGGGAAAGAGATCTACGGAGGGCGGCGCGGCTTCCTGTCCGTGCATTACCAGCGCCGCAATCAACAGCGCGCTCGAAAAGATTAGCCCGTATTTTTTCATCGCTCTTTCGGTCAAATGTAGCCGAATTTCCCGACGCGGGAAGGCGCTAGCCTGTAATAAAGAGAACGCTAATGATGCGTGGAACCGATGTTATCCATTAGCCGCAAGAGGCAAAGCAGACTCCGCTAGGATACTATCGAAGCGGGGATCGTCCCGAAGGTCATCCCACATGGGATTCAGTTTCAAATCGCCAGAGTTCAGACCAAATGGCAGCTTCACCAGTTTGCCTAATTTGTCGAAAGCGCCATCGCGATCTCCCTTCATAGCCAGCACTTGCACGAGCCGCATCTCACACATTGGACCGGCCACTGCATCCACGCTCGGCGGAAGGATCTCGGCTGCCTGCCGTGCATGACGGAGTGCCTCCTCGTTCTGGCCGAGCCCAGCCTCGGCGACCGCTAGTTCGCCAAGGAGGTTCGGGTCATCTGGCCGCGGTACGAGCGCAAGTAGTGCCGAGCGCTTCGCCTCCGCATTGGCCTGACGCTCCTCGTCTGCCTTACCTGCCGCGTGAGCAACTGCTGCCAGGGTGAGCCAGAAATCCGGCATTCTCTTTACCTCGTCGGTCGCCTTCGCAGCGAAGGCTTCGGCGCCACTGTAATCTCTTTCTATTGAGTAGAGCCAGAGCCGTGCGGTCTCATAATCCATGTCATTCTTATTCTGGATTGAGGCGAGCGCGGCACGCGCTTCTTCTACATTTCCCATCCCGAGTGCCGCTTCGTTCTTCACCACCAAAAGTCCCGTCGGCTTTACTCCACGCAGGCGCGCAATGGCTGCGTTCGCAACGCGCTCGGAATCGCCGAATCGTCTCAATCCCGAGTACGTTTGGGCGAGACTGGTAGCGAGCGACGCATTCTGAGGATCAAGCTCAACCGCTTTTTCGCCGTTGCGAATCGATTCCGCAAATTGCCCCAAACGGCGTTCGACCAATGAAGCTAGGGTAAAGAACTCAACTTCATGAGGAGCGGAAGAAGGGATACTCGATAATTCCTGCTTCGTCCGGCGGTAGTCGCTCAACCCATGATAATAGTATCGAGCAAGAGCAAGGCGTGCTTCTTCGCGATTTGGCTCGAGCCGCAGCGCTGTCTCCGCTGCATCTTTCGCGGCAGCGAGATCCTGCGGCGAATGATCCTCTCCAAAACGGTACCGTAAGACGTAAATCTCATTGAGCAGGCAATAGGCAAGAGTGAAGTTTGGGTCGCGAGCGATCGCGCTGTTGACAAGGCTGACCGCTGCGTTCCAAGTCTCGCGCGGCATCGTTGCACCTCCACTGCGGAAGGCGGCGCGGGCGCGAAGATAAAGATCGTAGGCTTGCAAATCCTGCGTGGGTTGCCTCCAAATCTCAGCTTTTTCTACGCTGGAGAGGGTTGCTTTGAGTTGGGCTGCGATCGTCTGCGCGAGCTCGCTCTGGAGTGCGAAGATGTCCTCCAATTTGCGGTCGTATTGCTCCGCCCAAATCTGGGCGTCCGTCTGGGTGTCGATGAGCTGGGCGTTAACCCGCACGCGGTCCCCCGAAATCTGCACGCTTCCCTCCAGCACATTCGCAACGTCCAGGTCGCGCCCGATCTGCTTCATGTTTCTATTCCTGTCCCGGTAGGGTGCGACGCCACTGCGGCTGATGACTTTCAGATCTCCCACTTTGCCGAGATCGGTCAGAATATTGTCCTGAACACCATCGGCAAAATATGACGGAGAGTTGTTATCACCCAGGTTTTCGAAGGGTAGGACTGCAATACTTTTCCGGATATCCGAGGCTGGTGCGCTGACTCCCAGCGTCTCGCGGGCATTTTGTTGAGACCGAGCCCAAAACGCGAACAGAACTCCGGCTAACACAATCAGGACAGCCGCGCTCGCCGTGAGACGTGATCCATTTCGTTTGACCAGACACTTCGCGCGATAACCAAGAGTAGGGTGACGCGCGACAACCGGCTCTCGCGCGAGATGGCGGCGAATATCATCCGCGAGATCTGTTACTGTGGCATAACGCATCCCGGGTTCCTTGCGCATCGCGAACAGGACGATCGCGTCAAGATCACCGCGCAACAGCCGTGCGGTTTGCGTATCAGAAACAACCGCGCTGGGCGGCGGCGGAACTTGCTCACCTACCACTAAGGCCAGTTCCTCACGCGTGGGACGAGCATTGGAAAACCGGTGCGGCTTTTGGTCGCTCAACATTTCATAGAGCAGCGCGCCTAACGAGTAAATGTCAGTTGCGACGGTTATCGGATCTCCTTTCGCCTGTTCGGGCGAAGCGCAGATAGGTGTCAGATGCTGCTGTGCCTCGGTAGTCAATTGCGCCGCGTCATCGTCTTTCGCCAGAATCTTGGCGATCCCGAAATCGAGCAGCTTCGGTTCCCCTTCGGCGTTCGCCAGAATGTTGCTGGGCTTGATGTCGCGATGAACAACCAGATTCCGATGCGCAAACTCAACCGCGGCGCAGATCTTCAAAAACAACTCCAGTCGTTGACGCGTCGACAGTTTTTGCGCGATTGCAAATCGAGTCACCGGTGCCCCGACAATGTGGTCCATGATGAAATAGGGCAGACCATCGTCAGTTGTGCCTGCATCGAGCAGTCGCGCGATATTTGGATGATCGAGCTTGGCCAGGATCTGGCGTTCCGCTTGGAAACGGCGGAGGATTTCAGCCGTGTCGGCGCCTCGATTTAGTATCTTGATCGCAACTTGTTTCTCAAACTGACCATCAGCGCGCTCTGCCAGGAAAACTGTGCCCATTCCGCCGCGGCCAAGTTCACGTAAGATGACATACGCGCCCACGCGCTCTCCGCCGCGCGGCGGTCCCTCCTGCCAGAAGGTGGAGGCTGCGTTCCGGACGCAATCTTCGAAGCTGTCGGTACGCTCGTTAAGAAGCGCCTCCGCTTCGGCCAGGAGCGACTCGGCCTCTTCGAGCAAATCCGTATCTTCACCGCAGCGTTTCTCCACCAAGGCAATCCGGGCCGCTGAAGAGTTTTGTTCCAACGCTTCGCCCAGAATGGTTTTCAAGCGATCCCAATGTTGCGGATCGATGTTTCCTTGCCGGAATCGGGTAGTTCTTGTGGCCACGGAGAATTTGAATTTCTAATTCGCGGATAGTTCTCGCCGAAGCCAAATTTTCGCCAGGGTCCAGTCCCGCTTCACTGTGGCCACCGAGATTTCCAGTAACTCAGCTGTTTCCTCAACCGTCAGCCCGGCGAAAAACCGCAGTTCGACGATGCGCGCCTGCCGCTCGTCCAAAGCTTCCAGCGCCTGCAACGCCTGGTCGAGCGCAGTCACATCAATTTTGCAGCTATCGTAAAATTCGAGAGTAAGTCTGAGGGGATCCGAGCCGCCGCGTTTCAAACGGTGTCGCGCGACTGCGTAGTTGGTCAGCGTCTGTCGCATCACCCGCGCGAAGATTCCGATAAAGTGACTACGATTTTGCCAGACAAGATTCTTCTCGCCAATCAGGCGAAGGAAAGCCTCATGCACGAGCGCAGTCCGCTGAAGAGTATGAGCAGTCCGTTCGCCTCGCAGAAACGTCTCGGCCAGACGACGCAAGTCATCGTAAACCTCCGGCATCATCGCGCTGATCGCGGTGGCATCACTGCGCTCGGCATGATTCGCCTCAGGCCCAAGAGGCCGAGTCAACGGCGGGGATGGCATGGGGCTCTCCGTGCGTACCCTTGCCATAACGGCAAAACCTAGCGCATCTCGTGCCGAGGCGTCCAGCCAGAGCTCATCGTCCCTCGCGTCGATGCATTGTCGAACCTCTACAGCGCTTCGCACCATAACCGGATTGTTACTGGAATTCTTTCTTTGTGCGCTATGGGAATAGGACCGCCCATTCAAGATGGGCGGTCCTACAGCTGCGCCGGGCTCAGTGCCGGCCTCAATCTTTCGTTGGCGATTATTCAGGAAGACTATGGCGTTTTTGCAGCGGCATCGATCGGCCGGGAGTTATTGTCTGTTAAATTTGACCAAGCCCAACGCGTCCCGATCCGGTTGTCGCATGAAGCCGTGAACCACATTGTCCGGGTCGAAGAAGAATCCTGTCACCGCCCCGTTCGGAGCAATGCTGTATACGTTCGGGCCCTGGAAGGGGCCCGTGCCCGCGCCTGGAACGTCGAACTCAACGAGCTCGCCGTGCTTATTGCGCACAAAGCCGTGATTCACATTTGCCTCGTCAACATACCATCCCGTGATCGCTCCACTCGCATTGATTCCAAAAGGGTAGGTACCTTGTAGGGAACCTGGGACGTTACCGGCATGCGGCGCATCGAACGTGGTGATGACGCCCTTCTTATCCATCAAGAAGCCGTGACTCACATTGTCCGGGTCAAGGTAGTTTCCCATGATGGCTCCACTCGGAGTAAAGCCGCCACCAAAAGTACCCTGGCCGAGGCCCGTGCCCGCGCCTGGAACATCGAATGTGGTAATGACGCCCTTCTTATCCCGCAGGAAGCCGTGGTTCGCATTGATCCCGTTATCGTAGAATCCTGTGATCTCCCCACCTGGGCTGATTGCGAAGGGAAACGTACCTGGGCCGACTTCGGCACCCGGCACATCGAATGTGGTAAAGGCGCCATTTCTATCCCTGATGAAACCGTGACTCACGAGGGCCGAGTCAGTGTACCATCCTGTGATCGTCCCGTTTGGGTTGATGATGAGAGGGCTGAAAGGAAAGGTGCCTTCGGGAAATGGCCCCGTGCCCGCGCCCGGCGCATCGAAGACGGTAATCACGCCTTGATTGGAGCGAACGTAGCCGTGGAACACATTGCCTGCGTCACTGAAGAATCCCGTGATGGTCCCACTCGGGTTCGTGGCGTAGGCCCGCGTCCCCTGTCCGGCGGCTGTGCCCGCACCCGGCGCGTCGAAGATGCTGTAACTGCCGTCCTTGGACCGGACGAACCCGTGCCGCACATCGGTCGCGTCACGGCTGAATCCTATGATTGTCCCAGATGGGTTGATGTTGGTGGCATAGGTGCCCTGTCCGGCGCCCGTCCCACCACCCGGTGCGTCAAAGGTTGTAATGATTTGCGCAGACAGTGGGATGGATATTGCCAGAGCGATCAGGATGATTGCCGCCGGCACGAACTGGAGTTTTCTTTTCGCAAAATAGAATTGTTTCATACCCGTTAATGCAATAACGAGCGGGGAAACGGCTCGTTCTTTCGCGAAAAATTTCACTCACCCTGGGTAACGGTCGTAAGGTGCGTTTCGTTTGAGGTCTTTGAGATCAAGCAAAAAAGATCGCTTGTTTTACATCAAAGAAGACAGAGTTACTCGATCGATCGACTTGCGCTTCGATTCGAATACCACCCCAGTAATTTATCGGGCGGCGCAGGATACGACTTGTAGAGGAATCGCTGTCCCGATCCCTGTGTGGGTAACTTCGCTCTACATAAGGAGCGACGGCCGTTGGTCCAATGTCCTCTAACAACAAACTCCGATTAGCAAATAAGGAGCCTTTATCGAATTGTATAGGTCTCAAGGAGCGCAGCTCGGTTGTGCTTTCGCAGCAGCGCCGCAAACCTGCTGTCCGTGCGCACTGGGTCCCACATGGGACAATACCTTATCAGTTGCCAAACTAGTCCAGTTGTTTGCACTTCAGAAGCTCGGCTTAATCCCCTTTCGAACCAGTCGAACGCTGCGTTCTTGTCACCGCGTGCACTATATAGGACGGCAATGGGGAAAGGATCAACCTTATCTCTGGCTGCGAGCTGCAAGACTTCTGGAATCATTGAATCCGCCTCGGATTTGCGTCCCGCCAAAACCAGCGCCGTCGCAATCGACGCAAGAACATCGCCCTTTCTATCAGGGTTGAGCACGGCCAGCCTTTGATAGTGTTCAATCGCTTGTTGATACCTCCCATTTAAAAGATATGCGTAGGCCAAGCTCTCTTGAGTCAGAATTTCATTCGGAGCCAATTCCACGCCCCTGTAGCAGTAATCAAGGCACCTGGGGAATTGTCGAGCGAAACCGAGGATAAGGCCAAGAGACGTGTTATTAGTGGGCGAAAGGGGATCCAACTCTTGAGCACGCTTTATTTCTCGGACAGCTTCATCTAAGTGACCGGCGGAGGATAGCGCCCATCCGTACCGCAGGTGAGCGACAGCCAAATTGGGGTTCAATTCCAGAGCGCGTCGAAGCGAAGCATTAGCGACTTCGTTGTCTTCCTGATAAGATTCAATCATTGCCGCCGCTACATGCGCCTCGGCAATAGAATTGTCGAGTAGCAGTGCGTGATCGACAGCTGCCTTAGCATCCTGAATCCACTGTGGTCCCGTGCGGTAACCGTAATTGGACTGCAAATAGTAACAATCCGCCAACAGTGCGTAGGCAAGGGCAAACTTTGGATCCTTCTCGACGGCTCGCCCAAAATGGTTGATCGCTTTTTCGAGACCGTCCCTGGATCGCGTATTCCAAAAATAAAGACCCATCAGATATTCATCGTAAGCTTCGGTATTTATTGTGTAACGTTTTGCCAATTGCTTCCGTTCGTCGGCGCTCAGATTAAGCGCAAGCGATTTGGCTACGCTGTCGGAGATCGAGTCCTGAACACCAAAGATGTCAGTAAAGGTTTGGTCGAATTTCTCCGACCAGATAGTGCGGCCGGTCGCGACGTGCGCTAATTGTACAGTAGTGCGAACCCGGTCACCAGATCGCTGGACCGTTCCACTCAGGATCGCATCGACGCCTAATGCGCGGCCAGCAGTCAGCGGATCATTCGCAGGCCCCTTGTATTTCGACACGGCGCTGGTAGGCAAAACAGACAGCTGCTTCAAGTTACTCATGCGACCGATGATCGCATCGGCCATGCCTAGTCCTAACAATTCATCATGCGTATCATTGCCAAGAGGTTCGAATGGAAGCACCGCAATTGAACGCACAGCGTTCGTGGCAGTTCCAAGCGAGGCCTCGGGAGTCGGTTTTCCAATCCCGTGGTTCTGAAGCCAGCGAACGCTCGATCCACGTGAAAGCAGTGCGGCCGCGAGAACAATCACAACGAAAGCTGCAGCGATGATGTACGCTTGGCGACGCGAACGGACTCGGCCTTTCAGGGAGTCGGAGGCCCTGTCATCATGAGACCGAGCTGTCGAGAGGGGGGCCAGCCCGCTAAGACATCGTTCTATGTCTTGGGACATGTCTGCCACGCGGGGGTATCTCTGTGTCGGATCGCGTTGCATCGCTCGCGCGACGATTCGATCGAGTTGACCGCGCAATTGATGTTCCGTTCCCGAGCTAGCGGTAACCTTGGACACGCGCCCCGCTGCAACGACTGGCGGCTTGTTTGTCAGTAGTTCGTGCAGAAGTGCGCCTAGCGAATATACATCGGTGGCTATTGTCTCAGGTTGTCCCGTCCTTTGCTCCGGAGCTGCGTATAGTGGTGTCAGCCTGCGCTCGGCTGCGACTGTCGTAATGCCTTCGTCAGAATCGACACTAAGTAGTTTTGCGATTCCAAAATCAAGAAGCTTTGGCTCGCGATCCGCGTTCACGAGCACGTTATGGGGCTTGATGTCTCGATGGATAACCTGATGTCGATGCGCGAGCTCGACCGCTGAACAGACTTTGATAAAGAGACTAAGTCGGCCTCGTAGATCCACGTTTTCGCGCTGCACAAAGCGTGTGATCGGTGTGCCTTCAACAAATTCCATCACAAAATACGGCAATCCGTCAGCCGTTGTGCCGGCGTCCAGAAGCCGTGTAATGTTGGGGTGCTCAAGTTCGGCCAGGATTTGCCGCTCGATTCGAAAACGACGCAATACCTCCTCGGTATCTGTGCCTCGTTTGAGAACTTTGATAGCAGCTCGCTTGTGAAATTGTCCATCGGCGCGCTTGGCGAGATAAACCGCGCCCATACCGCCACGTCCGAGTTCCTGTACAATCACATAGGCACCGAGCCGCTCCCCAATGCGATCCCCCTCGTTTTCGGTGAGACGGGTAGCTGCGAATTCTGCGAATTCTTCGAAGATGGTGTCATCGTGCTCAAGTAACTGTTGAGCCTCGCGTAGCAGCGTCGCGTCATCAGTGCACGCGCGCCTGAGCACCGCCGTGCGTTCTTCAGGCGAGGATTGCTCCAACGCGTCGGCAAGGATTTCTTTAAGACGCCGCCACCGCTCCGGGTTCGACTTGATTTGCGTGGTAGATGATTCCGCCTTCGTATTCACGCTGTCAGCAAACTTCGCTCGTTAGCCGGATAATCGACTCCGTAGCCACAACTTGGCCGTGGCCCAATCGCGCTTCACCGTAGCACGCGATATGTTAAGCGCAGCGGCGATTTCGTCGACTGTAAGACCGCCGAAAAATCGTAATTCAACGATTTGCGCCTGCCGTGAATCTACCAGTTCGAGCTCCTCCAGTGCCTCATCCACTGCCGCGATGTTGACGTCGCGTTCGACAAAGAAATCGAGTGCTTCATCCAGCGGTAACCGCACGGTGGATGGCCCACCTCTTTTGTAGCACGTTCGCGCGACGCCATAGCTGATCAAGATGCGTCGCATCGCCCGTGCCGCGAATGCAACAATATGTGCTTCGTCCTTCCAGGCATAATCTGGGTGCTTGAGGACACGCAAGAAAGCTTCATGCAGCAGAGCCGTTGGTTGCAGAGTATGTCCTGGGCGTTCCGTCCGGAGGCATTCCGCGGCCAGACGACGTAGTTTTTCGTACGTCGCAGCGGACAATTCAATGGTATCGCTTGCATAGGCGGTGTCTGCTTCTCCATTGGGAGTGCGTGCGTGCTCGACCGTCGCCAATCCGCGAACCATAACTGCCCACGGATTGTAGTCTGAGACCCCTGAGTAGTCCAATTCGCCAATTAAATGAGCACGTGCTTTTTCACGTCGCGCATGAATTGTTTACGGGCAGCGATACGTTCGCTCTCACTCGCGGCCTCAATTTGTCGTTGGCGATTATTCAAAAAACCTACGGATTACGTCGTAACATCAGGAATTACTGTCCGGCCGGTTCTCGCACGAACCCGTGAAACACGTTGTTCGAGTCCAAGTAATATCCAGCCACCGCGCCGTTCGGAGCAATGTTGTAGACGGTGGTACCTTGGAAGGGGCCGGTGCCGGCGCCCGGAACATCGAACTCAGTCAAGACGCCGTTCCTGTCCCGCACAAAGCCGTGACTCACATATGCGTTATCAACGTACCATCCCGTGATCGCTTGATTCGTATTGATTCCCCAAGGGAGCGTGCCTTGGTCGAAGCCTGTACCCGCGTCTGGAGCATCGAACGTTGTGACTGTGCCATCCTTATTCAGTAGGAACCCATGATTAACAGTGTTCGCGTCGATGAGGACTCCAAGGATGCTTCCGTTCGGAGTAAAGCCGCCGCCATAAGTCCCCTGCTGCGGGCCGCTGCCCCCACCTGGAAGATCGAATGTGGTGATCAAGCCATTCGCATCCCGCAGGAACCCGTGAACCGCGGAGCTTGCGTCGAAGTAGAACCCCGTGACGTCTCCACCCGGAGTGATCGCGAAGCTTTGCGTCCCCTGACCGACTCCTGTGCCCGCACCCGGCGCATCGAATGTCGTGATGACGCCATTCTGCTCCCGCAGGAAACCGTGCCACGCACCGGCTGAATCAACGTAGTATCCTGTGATGGCTCCTTCCGGATTGATCAGGTTGGGGCTGTTAAATGGAAAGGTGCCCTGGCCGGCCCCCGTGCCCGCGCCCGGCGCATCGAAAACGGTAATCACGCCTTCTTTGGAGCGAACGTAACCGTGGGCCGCATTGCTTGAGTCAGTAAAATGTCCCGTAATGCTCCCATTCGAGTTTGTCGCGTAGGCTCGTGTCCCCTGGCCAGCTGCTGTACCCGCACCCGGCGCGTCGAAGATGGTGAAAGTCCCATCTTTGGACCGGCTGAAACCATGCCGCACATTGTTCGCGTCACGGAAGAATCCTATGGTTCTCCCTGACGGGTCGATGTCCAAGGCCGAGGTGCCCTGAAAGGGTCCCGTGCCAGCACCTGGCGCGTCAAAGGTGGTGATGGTTTGCGCAGACAGTGGGATGGACATTGCCAGAGTA
>Ga0193723_1000347_pt1 | contig 17918 bp, 19 predicted proteins | sample H2m2metaG_FD_143042 | JGI IMG/M metagenome (GOLD analysis project Ga0193723, IMG submission 143042) | Soil microbial communities from a riparian zone of the East river system, Colorado, United States - H2m2 | ecosystem: Environmental > Terrestrial > Soil > Riparian zone | place: USA: East River...
AATGGACTTTCTTAAAAGCCGACTACTGAAACTTTTTTTCTTAAAAGTCAACTACTGAAAAACCGTTAAATTTTCGGAACTTCGGAAAAATTTTTCGGGTAACCGCTTACCGAAAAACGTGACATGGGATGGGGTCATTAGGTATAATTTGTACAATGAAAATTTTTTTATTTAAATACATTTATCTTATATTCATTATCTCCTTTTTCGATATATGAATTCTATTTCCTATTATGGTAAAAAAAAGCAATATATAAGTAAATTAAGAAATATTATAAAATTTCAAAACAAGGACCATGGAGAGCAGCACCACGCCAAAGCAATGTAAATATTTTCAATTCGATCAATGTAGATACGGTAAAAAATGCCGTTTCAGTCACAGCACCATGTCATCAAATCTTTTAGAGTGTTGCCGGAATTGTGCCTTATAGCGCATACGACGACGATCGAAACGTAAACCTGGGATGGAGGATATTTACATATGATTTTGATATTTTTTGTGAAACATATGAAGGTGATGATGGATTTAAAAAAGGTAAAATTTTTACAAAGCATTACCCTGGAAAATGGTCACAATTACCGTCTGGTGCAACAGATCGTATATACAAATTCCAACAAAATATTTTGAAAATGAAAGAAATTTATTACATGTTGCGCAAAAACATGGGAAATTTAGATGTCATAAAGCTAATTGTTGCATTTATTGGATTCGAAGTTAAGCCATGCATATGTTATGTTTGTACTAGTGGAAATTAATAAATTTTTTTTTACATATTTATATATATATTATATTTTGTTTGGGTTAGTTTAAGTTAAGTCAAGTCAAATCAAGTCATTCCATCTAAAAAATGACCCAAATCAATAAATATTTTTGTTCTTTGTCTTTTGGATCCAGGCTCTTCTTGGTCTTCTTCTCTTTCTCTTTTAGGACGGTTTTCAATTTTTTTTTGATAGCTCAATTGACATTCACGTAATTTTCCCTCTATAATATTCAATCCCTTTAAAAAAGAATCATAATTTATGTTAATTATTGTATCTATTTTGTCAGTTGAATGATAAGAATTCAAGACAGAAATGAAATGAATTGCCGTAAGATCTGCATCATAAAATTTTGCTCCAAATTTTTCATTAATATTTTTAGATATAGGGTTTAGAGAATGAGCGAGAATATGTGTAGCATTGGTATATATTCTAGTTTCATAAATTAATTTAAACATAAAAAATTTTAGCATAACAGCTGTATAATTTCCTCTTTTGTTTGGGGATACTGTTGTGAGATGAACATAGAAAGTGTTTCCTAATAATGGATATCCATTTTTTATATTAGTATTATCTGGGTCTAGATAATTTTTTATTTCCCATGAGCATCTAGTAAAAGCATCTTCAGTATATTTATCGTATACATAACTTGAAGGTATATGATAATCCATTTTTAATACACCTATTATTTCATTTTCCTTTGATAAAGCCATTAATGTAAACATTTTTCTGTTATTTCTCATATTTCTTATATATCCTTTATTCAATAATTCATCCTCACTATTCAATATCTGATCATAATGCTTATTATATTCATTTATATATTTTTCATCAAAAGGTATAATAATATATTCGGATTCACATCCCTCTGCAGTTGTATATAAATTATAAATCTCATTTCCCTTTTTACTAACCATTTTTTTGTACATTAATGAAAAATAAGTAATAGATAAATTTATATTAAAATGAATAAATGCTTTTGATTTCAATGATGTAAAGGCTAGTGATTTTAAATTCTTAGCCATCTCACGATCCTTTTCAATATACTCGGATTTTAATTCATCAGGAAAATCTGATTTTATATCTTTTTCTACTTTTTCTTTCATTTTTGATTCTTTACTTTTCACATTTTTATATAAATCATTATAAGCATCTAAATTCAAGACTATTTTTGTATGTCCTTTAATTTCACTTAAAGGTATAGTAAATATTGCAGACCTTTTTTGGTTTTTTTCAATTTTTTCTACAATATCAATATATTTGTCTATTACTTTCGCTCCTTTAATATTATCAGGCATTATGACTTCACTAATGGCAGGTAATTTAGATAATTTAGATTTTTTAATAACATTCCAGCTTATTTTTTGGTTTTTATCTTTAAATAATTCATCCACTTCATTAGATTCTACACCATAAAATTGTTTTAAAAAGAGACGAACATACTTATCAAGTGTATCAAAATCAAATAATAATCCTTCCTGTCCGGTCCTGACCCATGTTATATCATCATTATTAGTATAAAAATTTTTTCGTTTCCAATCATAAACTCTGTTTATCTCTCTTTGTACAATCTCATAATATTTAAGTGTCCCCATAGAACATGTAAATACCAGATTTACATTTTTACGACTATTCTTATATCGGTGGATATCGCCTAGTTCAGTGAGATATGGTGTAGGATATACACTACTTATAGTGGAATATATAATTTCTTCTTCGTCGTCTGAATCTTGTTCAGGTATATATGGTGCTGGTGTTGTCACGGTAAAAATAGCATCCGTTGCTGATATATTCGGATTTATCATTTTAGTGTTTCTATCATCAGCGTCTTTTAATATAATTGTATTATTGTACGGTAGTAATAAGTGATTATCGCATCTGTAATCATATTTACCGTTTTGGGTGGTGTTAATCATATTGTCTTGATATGAATTATTTACTATTACCATAAAAATTCCTTCTGATGAACATTTAGAACAAGATGGATTCATCATATCTATAACTAACTACACCGCAATATATCCGAATTAATTGGTTATTGATAATATAAGACATCTATATTATATATAATTGACATAAAAAAACAAATAAATCATATTAAAACCGTTTTATATAAAAAATTGTATTAAATACTTTTTATATAGTGAAATAAAATCAATGTGTTAATTACATCTTATTATTTCACGAACGAACGAACGAACAATCAATCACCCACCTGACACATGTCTCTTTGTTATACTGAATATGGTATTAATATGAAACCTGTTTATAATCAACAACAACCTACTAACAGGAGATTGTCTTATGGTTTTGACGATGAAATTAATCTAATAGACAATGATGATTTCTTAGAAGTTCAGGGTATGGTACAAAGCCTTTTGGCTGTGAATGGAATAAACAATAACAAAATTTATTTTTCTTCCGAAGATGAAGACGAAGATTCTATTGAATCTTCCGAAGACGAAGACGAAGACGAAGACGAAGACGAAGATTCTATTGAAGATTATTGTGATGCTTGTATGGATGTTTATGATAGTTATCATGTAAAACACGGTTCTATGAGAAGATTTTGCACTCATTGTGGAAAAACATCCAAATATTATAATGAAAACGAAAAAATGCCTTCTAAATGTGAAACATGTGGATTATGTAACGTACCTGGTTTATCAAAAGAAGATCCAACATTTATTTATTGTCAATGTGTTGTTGTTAATCAAAAATAAAATTTTAATACGGCTATTTATTTCGGAGATGAATAATATCTATTCATGTAGTCGTAATACTGCAATGATGTCATTTTAGGCCATGTTGTTCGATCCGGGTTACAATCTCTGCAACTTTGACATATAATATATTTCGTGCGGTTATAACAAGCTTTTTCTGTTCGGCATATCATACATAATAGTTTAAATTGATTATGTTTTGATTCACAATCAGGACATATTTTATCGGATAGATCTGTTTCATTTGTTTCAGGAAATTCGATGTGACAAATATAACAAAATGAACTTGTATCAAATTCTGGTATAACATATTGTTTTTTTTTAAACACAATATAATTTTCATCGGTTTCTATTATATCGTCCTTACGGCTTTTTATAATATTTATTAATTCATCCATTCCAATGAAATGTAGCATGCCCTCCTCCTTGTACATTATTAATTGATGTTTATTTTTATAATATAATATATAGGATGATGAGACATGTAGTTACCATAAATAGATTTATATGTTATTATAATATATATTTTTATGGTAATTAAAACACGATAACATCAAAGATAAAAATGAATCAATTTTACAATTCTGCTGTTGAACAACTAGATAAAGACATTAAGTCTATTAACATAACAGACCATTACCACCAAAAAACCATTGTATCAATTGGCAACTCATCAAAATTGACTTATTCATCACAACCATATGATAATATCATGGACATTTCTTATCTGATTTCCTTTCTTGAAAAGACTAAATTTTCTAGTGATTATGATAAGAAATCTATCATATTAGAGCATACATTTGAATCAGTTTCAATTGAAGAAACATATAAAATAATATCATTTTTTCATGATGATAATGTGAAAATTATAGTGCTAGAACATTTGTTTAGAGATAAAGGGGTTATTTCAATTAATAATAATAACTTTGATGATAGTATTGTATATATAATCATTAGTGAATTTAATAACTTATATCGGAAAGATGAAGCTATTAAATTATTTAGTATGAGAATGAGTATATCCTCTCGATTACGTATTATTTCAATGCTAAATTCTATGCCAACTGGTTCATTTCCATGGGAAAGAGAAAAGAACCGAATTGATAATTATATAATATCACGAGGATTAACTTTGGATTCTAATAAATTTAAAGACATAAAATGTACAATTGATGATGATGATGATGATGATGATGATGATGATGATGATGAACAAAGGTCATCAAGATTAACCTCTGATCATAATAAATTTAAAGACATAAAATGTACAATTGATGATGATGATGATGATGATGATGATGATGATGATGATGAACAAAGGTCATCAAGATTAACCTCTGATCATAATAAATTTAAAGACAGAAAATGTAAACCAATTGATCAAAGTTATAGAGTAACTTACGATTATTTACCTGTCATTGCATTAAAAGATCAATATAAAAAAAAATTGAAAGAAAAAGAAAAAGAAATGGTCCTAATATCACAAGAAAGAGAATTGAATTTATTAATTAAAAATCACGAAGAACAAGAAAGGACATCAATATTAAAATACGAATTACAGATGCATAAGATCAAATTAGAGTACATGGAAAATCAGTTAAAAAGAATGGAAGAAGAAAAAAACATGGATATTGCAATATTAAGTTCAATTCAATCAAATAATACAGTAATCAATAAAATAATAGTAAAAGAGGAATCAAAAGTAAAGGATGAAGATGATGATAACTTATCGAATGATGTAACTAAATGCTCAATATGTTTCGTAAATCAAAAATGTATGTTACTCGATACATGTAATCATGTATGTTTATGTATGGAATGTACATTAGAAATGAAAAAATGTGTTGAAGGAAAGGATTTTGTTGAATGTCCCATGTGTAGAACAATTAATTTTGATTGGAAAAAGGTTTATATTTGATATCATTGATCACTCAACATTTATAAATGAAATCAATTAAAATATGTTATGTATTATAAATAAAAAAGGTTTAAATCTTGTCATAACAATCGCTGACATCGACGAAATCATCATATGGGTACCGGATTTTCAGGTAATGATGCGACTGGAGACACTCCATTAGAGGCAATTGAAAATCTAATGTATGAAATCGGGGAGTCAAATTATATATTTTCTCCTGGTGACAAATTGATGATTAAGAAAACAACAGTACTTGGGTCTTATGTAACGAATGTTGTTGTTTTAGATAAGTCTAAATTTCAAAAAAGAGCTACAGTCAATAAAATTATTGAAGACGGTCATTACTATTATAGGGCATGGTTCGGATTAGGTGCAGATGGTACTTTCTGATATTAATAATAATAATTACAACAATAAATTTTTTTATTTATATTATTACAACATAAAATAATAATATCAATGCAAAAGGTAAACCAATTAGGCATAATAGGACCTTTGATGAGATATTTTCCATAATTACATGCATTTTTACATTATTGTGAATGGCGTAATTAAAATTTTCCAACCATAATTTATCGATATATTCGTTCAATATTCTAGAATATAAACCACTTGAGGTGAAATTCTTGTATACCCCTGGGGAATCATAATCATGGTGACTTTTATGGTCTTTACTTGTTGCTATAATTCCTATCCATTCCAATGCCCTTAGAAAGTGTTCTAAGATTTTATATAATATACATAAATAATATGGAGATTCATCGGGTGATATTGAAATTTTTGAATGTACCCAACTATGATTAATAGGTAATAAAATAACTCCTATTTGATAACCTAATAAAAAACCGGCAAATATATCTAGTCTGTACTGAGAATAAAATGTTAATATAAACCATAAAATGGTATTGGACTTGAATCCGTATGGAAATGACATAGTAAATAAAAAATACGATTCCCAATGAGAAATAAGAGTTGCGAATGGTCCTGTATAATAGGTATTATCTTTATTTCTATTTTCAAGCCATTTAATATCTGTATGTTCAGCATGATGATGATAAAATGCGTCCCACATTACAGGAGGTAATAACCTATCAATACCAAATTCTTTATCCATTAAATCTTTAGAAAACCACAAATCGTATTCAAACATTAATGCGTGTACCCACATATGTGAAAATATAAAATGTAATTGTATTGCCAATATACCATAAATGAATCCTGCTGTATGTATCATAAAATATCCTGTTGATTCTTGAATGTGCAACACAACTTCTATTATAGACAATAGTAAAGTGACAAAAAATAAAAATAAGAAAAAATGAGTCAATTGTTTTGTTCTTCTACATGATGTCGTTTTAATATGTTCTCCAAAATTATTGGAAAACTTATCTTTTTCTCCTTCTGATAACCATCTATGAATAAATTGTTTCTCTGGTTTGTTTTGTGGTTCATCGATACTCTTCGATATTTTATCAGCGTCTCCTTCCATTGTTAATCCTGTAACAAAATGTCAAACTATGTTTCTATTTATGTGGAAATCCTATTTAAATATCTAAATAAGGAGAAACAAAGATCTTTAATTTTATTTTATAATATGTATTCATATTATATAGGAGAGTATGCAATTATATTATATTATAATATTGCATGTAATTAACATGTCGATGAATAACAATAATAGGAAGAAAATAATAACCCCGACATCATCGGATAATAACACGGATATATTTATAAGACAAGAGGAATTATATCAACACCAAATAAAACAATTAAATGAATCATATATTAAAACAATTAACAGTCTTAAAGAAGAGAATAAATACCTTAAACAATCCAATGATCTCCTAATTAAAAAGATAAATGAACTAGTATCTAGATTATCCGATCTTACGTAAAATTTAAATAACCTTACTACAATTAGTAAAAAAAAGTATTTATTATTAATGTTGAATACACATATATAGTGTGGTCGGTTATGGAATCAACTGCGAAAAAAGATACTTGTAATATACCAATTGTCGATGTTTTGACTTTTTTTAGGGGTTATAAAGATATGTATCATGATGATATTTTAAAAGAAATTGATAATGATAAAAAAAACTTCCTTGAACTTTTTATGTTAATGAGTCATTTTATAGATATTTCTTGTGGTAATATGAATAAAATACATGAAAAAACAACTGAATTAGAAATAAAATTAGACCCTAGTATAGGTTCTATAATTGATGAAGATGAAGATATAAAACTAATGACTGGTACTCATGGTACAGATATTATGGTTTATAAAAAAGATGATGGAATTCATACAAAATCAATTGAAGTAAAAACATCAATGGTAAAGAAGAAGAAAAATTTTATTAGTTCATGGATCTTTTCTGTTCCATGTGGAGTCATATGGTCAAAAGAAGAAATGGATGCAGGGTTTAAGGATTCACCTTTTGATATAGTTTTTGATTCTGTATACCACAAAATGAAAAATGGTATAGTAATATTTAAAACGGTATATCAAGGTGTTACTGACAAATCCTATTCTTTGAGCGGGGAATTTGTTACTCTTTATCTTATATATAAAACTTGTGGTTACAATAACGAATTATGGAAGTCTGATCAACATGAAGGTGGTAATGCGTCTACTAATATAACTACAAAAAATGTAAATTTGGGTAGAGAAAGGTGTCTCAAATGCAACGATTATCATATTATGTTACATCTATCTCAATATGACAAACAATTCAAAGAAAGATTACAACGAAGGAAAACTTTCGAAGCGACATATAATTTTGATTTTGATTTTAAATTTCAACCAGATTTGACATACTTTTCTGAAGAAGAATGGAGAGATATATGTAAAATTCCTTTAAATAATAAATGTTAATATGTTATTATTAATTAAAACCGTATTTGAGTTATTATTATCATAACATAACATTGGTTTTATCATTCCTTCGGGTGGGTGTCGATAGCGTAAGTGGCATCATTTAAACAATGTATTTTATTTCAAAACCACAACCAATAATACCATCAGAAAATAAAACATTAACTGAACTTTTTTTAAATGACTCTCAAAAAAAAGAAACAATATTAAAATTTGCTAAGATTAAAAAACAGGGTAAAATTTTACCAATATGTGTAGATCATGCAGGTGGTGATCAATATGGATTTATAGTCCCTGAAGATAAGATTGTAGGGAAGGTGAATGATCTTATATTAAATAAAAATGGTGAATTGATTGCATCTTCAGAACTTTTTAAAAATACCATTTCAAAGACTCTTGTTCAAGATATGATGTTACAAAATAAAATTAAATGGGGAGTTTCTGTTTGGATTGACATTGATTCAAAAAATAATAAAAAAGCATTAACTCATCTTGCAATAACAAAAGATCCTGGTTTAGGACAATACGGTTCTTATATATATCAATTTAGCCATGATAAAGATATAATTGATAGAGAATTATATAAACATTATGACACACCACCACCATCACAACCGTCAGATACATCTAAATCTGTATCAAGTGGATTTATTCCTCCTTATCTTGAAGAAAAATGGAAGAAATATGAAACTATAAAGGGAGGTATGAATTTATGATTATTTTTAATTCTTACTTAAATATAGGTAATAAGGATTATAATGCTTATCAATCGAAATACACTGTTGTTGATCCTTTAATGACAACTAACACCAATAGTCAAGTACCATTATCGTTTGATAATAATGGTAGTAGTGGTACAAATAGCGGTGGTATTTCTTTTAATTTATCTCAACCAACAACACAATTTCAACAACAACAACTAGCAACAAATGAAGAAATGTCTGTTCATCATACATCTAATGGATTAGGAGCACAATCACCTACTAATGGACATGGTAACAATACCAATACCAATACCGCGAAAACACCAGAACAAATAGCAAAAGAATATCATGAGGTTCATTTTACAAATAAACTACCTGATAATTTGGTTGAAGCAGAAAGTAGACATAAAGCTTTTACAAAGTTTCTTAATGAAAACCAAATTAATGTATATGATATAGATCATGAATTACCTCATTTAAATGAATTTGCAAATTCATCACTGGCTAATATTAAAAAGCTTCGTGTTGAAATTAATGATTATTTAAGAAAATTCAAAGAAAAAGGAATTCTTATTCCTGAAGGATATGCAAATGCATTAAATCCAATAAAAAATGGAGAAGAAGTTGATCTTAAAAAATTACAAGAACATAATATGTATGTGGCTGCTAATATGAAAATGTTAAATGAAAAAGAAAAGGAAATTGAAGAATTAAAAAAACAGTTGACCAATAAATCCTCTCATGAAAGACCATCACAAAATACAAATGATTTTCAACAACAACAACAACCTCATAAAAAAGCAAAAATGGGAAATAATAGTAATGAATCTTATTCTGTACCAACAAAAAATGACCAATTAGAATCTGGACATTTAAATGCTTTCTTTGGTAGAAAGGTACTGGATAAACAGGTAATGACAAACGCCAGTAAAGCTTTTATGGATCAAATTGAGGTATCCTCTTATAAACATGTTATGAGTCCTGTTGAACAACATAGACTTTATAGTATGCTTAACAATTCAAGTCTTACACACCCTGAAATTGAAACACGTTTTAGTGGAACCAATCAAAAAGCTATTGGATATGATAACGATACTGTAAACCATTATTTAGCAGGAAAATAAATAAATTTTTATTCGTCAAATAATATCCTTTTTGATTTGTATTTAATGAACGTAACGGTGTTTATTAATAAATAACAATTTCGAATGAATATAATACATTACAACACAAACATTTATTTACATGAATATTAGATCATCTTGGATGATCTTTTTATACCAATTAAATCGTCCGTATTATCATATATCTCGAAAAAAGTGCTATCTTTAATCTTTATAATATTTTCCTCAAACAAAGGTTTCTGTATAGAACAGCGCGTGTGTTCATTTATAATTTTTTGAAGTAATAATGCAATTGTATCCCATTCTTTTCTGACTGCTATCACTCTAATTGCATCAATGTTTTTAAGTGAAGAATCAGGATTTAAAATAGAATTTTGTTCTTTTTCTTTTAACTGTTCTTGGTGTACTCCAGAAGCTAAAAGAATCAACGATACAAAACATATCACTGCGAATATTACTAATCCTTCCATTTTATGATTAGATGTACATATTAATTAATAATATGTTGGATTACCTAATATGGTATAAATTTTAGTGTAGCTATGTTGACATTCACACACACCATATTATCATTATCGTATAGATAACATGTCACACGACCGTAAGGAAATACATATAGATACGGATATCTATAATATAAAAATAGATGAATATAAAAAAATGTTGGAATTACGTATGATATCCGAAGAACAATATGATATTTTGGTATCATCATTGTCACCAACGTCAATACCCCGACCATCATGTAAAAGAAAATTTTCAGAAATGAAAGAGAAAGGATTAGAATCAATTAGAGATACTCTATCTAATGATGGTAGTGATACAGCAGAAGGTGGTAGTCCTATAAAAAAAAAGAAAAAAGGAGAAAGAGAGACGGAAGAAGAAGAAGAGGAAGAAGAAGATTGTATTCCAGAACAATATGATTTTTATTCAATGTCAAATGCGGAACTTTCATCATATATGATTAAAAAATTTACAAATAGTGAATTTACATCTCAAAATATTTATTTATATGGTGATGAACTCACTGTGATTGTTGTAAATCATGTACTTACATTTTATCTTTCAAAATATGGATCAAATGATTTATATGATTTATCACTTCCTTTAATAAATCAAAGATTATGTCATAAAGGAGTTACATGTGATAATCAAAATTCTAAACTCGTAAAACGTTATACACCACCAGGGAAATATTCTTTATTGATTTTTAAATCAGGTATTCTTGTAGGAACAGGTCCTCCTAATCAAAACGTTGCAAATCTATTGACAATTGAATTTGTCAGAGATTTAAGAAATATATGTGATTATAAAGATGTTGTTATAGGATCAAAAAAATGTCAAAATATTGTCGCTGCTGGTATACTATCTTATGATATATCTCTAGATATTTTAGCTCGTGATCATGAACATATGGTGACTTATGATAGTAAAAAATTTGCTGGTGCTATTGTTAGAATTTCTCGTGCAAATAAAAACCCTAATAGTATTACAATGCTTGTATTTAATACAAGAAAAGTTATATGTGTTGGTCCTAAAAATGAAAAAGAACTTATTATTGCATTTAAAAATTTACTTGTAATCTTATCTAAATGTAGGATTTGATTTGAATTCAATTCAGTTGAATAGAATAAATATGTTAATTGATGTTGTTTTTTTTTGCATTGAAATACTGTCTTATGTTTGTTGATTATTTTTTAAATAAATAATTTATTATTTAATACAATAATTAAATGGTATTTAATTATACTATTAATTGAGTGGTGGTGATTTTTAGTAATTACTACCTTACCATTTAAATAGGCTTTCGGTTTTTACATTAAAGACATAAAAAAATGACTGAATTTCGTGGTAACAAAACCGCCGATAAATACACTAGAGGAGGATTACTGAAAAATAAAAATCTTGGAGCAGGTGAAAGTTCAGGTTCTGCTTCTTCAACTGCAGGTGGAATGACAGCAGGAGCAATTTTTGCCTATATATTGTTATTATTATTATTGATTATATTTTTTGCTATATTATTAGGATTCGCAATTGCTAATTATACTAAAACGAAGGATATATCTAATGAGGTGACACCTTGTCCTAATACAACATTAGAAGTGAATGTTAGAAGAATGACAATTGGAAATAACGGTACATTAGGTACAACAACAGTTTTAAGATTTGGACGTCTACCTGGTGATACAGTAAAACATGGGACTCAAAGAATGTTTATCACAGAACAAGATGGAAGGATTTTTTATACGGAGCCAGGATATCCATCAGGAGGAGCATTGACACTACTTTTAGATTTGACTCCATTTACTTCTGTTCTTAATGAATTTTATAGTGAATTTGGTGTTGTGGGATTTGAATTACATCCAAATTTTACTAATAATGGAAGATTTTTCGTTTATTATACCGCTGATGCCTTAAATGCAAGTTCATCTAATCTTTGTCTTAGTTATGCACAAATGAGAGGATCAGATGGATTAAATTTAATATATGATCCCGACGTATATACTGCTGCATTGCTTTTAGAAGAATGGAACAAACCAGATAATACTGCATCAACAGCAGTATTTGTAAAAAGATGGCTCACTCTAAAACAAGCTTATGATCGTGATGTAGGTATTGATAACTTAAGATTTGATCCTGTTTCAGGAGGCCTTCTCGTGGTTATTGGAGATGGTGGATGTTTTTATGATCCATTTAATTTTGCTCAAAATACGGCATTTTTAACTGGAAAAATATTGAGAGTCGAAGTTGATCCTGCTGCTTCAAGTACAGTAGCAAACAACTGTACCAGCGAAGTTGCTACATTTTCTGAACTATTTCTAGCATGTCCTGATACAAGACAGCTAGTTACTATATATGCATCAGGAGTTAGAAATGGAGGATATATTTCTGTTGATACTTTTAATGGAATATCTAATTATTATTTTGCTCAAGTTGGACAGAGTTTTTATGAATCAGTATATAGAATTAAACCAGGAGATAATTTTGGATGGTTTATTAGAGAAGCTCTTGAGTGTACATGTATACTTGATGATCCTACTAAAGATGGACTTTGTGGAAATTATTCACAAACCATACCAGACTGTGTGGCAAATGGTATTGCAATGAATGCATCTTTTCATAATGGTGATTTTTTAAAACCTATTGCAATTACAAGTCATCAAATAGATAGGACTACGGCTATAATAGGCGGATATGTTTATAGAGGTGATACTTTAGGATGTCAATTCGAAGGAAATTATATATTTGGAGATTGGTCTCAACATGATACCACTACTGCCTCAGGTCCAGCTATTCCAGCGACTTTTAGTGGTGTATTTACATTATGGATGATAAGACCTTCTATAGATGGAACTCAAGTGGCGAATCCATATAGTAAGGGTAGAATTCAGGTAAATCCTAGTGGTCTGGTAGGTGAGAAAAATTATCTAACTAGTATCGGTTATGATATTGATCAAAATAGAATGTTTATTGCTACATCAGGACTAGTTGCTCCTTATTCAGAACCTGCCGTTCCTTCGACACTTGGTAGAATATATGAATTAGTTAACTAACCACGAAATATTTGAATAATTATTTTTTACAATCGCTATTATTGAAAAAAAAAACATTTATATTTGTATTTAATGTTCACACAATAAATTTATTAATAAATTGTATGTATGTATGTATGTATGTGTAACATCACATGAATAGTAGTATTTTTATAATAATATCATGAATTTCAATACCATTAATCCGTAAGAACAAAAAATGTTCAAAGTAGCTTTTAAAAATATATGACATTGTTATCTCATTTCTATTCTTTTTTTCTTGTTCTTGTTCTTTATTCGTTTCCAACATGTTGATGTATGTTGGTCAATATGGATAATGTACATATTAAGTAAATACATATTTCCATAATAGTAATTGAGACTAAATGGAAACAATACGCACATACTATGATAATATAAAACAACTAATTTACCATTTTTTTAGTTATATAATATCGATGATAGAATATTTAAAATCAATGAATGGTGAAACAAAATCAAATATAAAAATATTGATACTTTTCTCTATAAATTTGTTTTTTTCATACTTTTTTTATATTATATGGGATTTAAAGTTTCATAGATTCTTAAATTCCATAAATTCAACAAATACCAACATATGTATTAATATTGATAAGGATTTACTACGGTGCTCATTATTATTAATTGGTATGGGAAGTCCTGTGATATTTTTACCTATATTATTATATCCCTATCATGTGACCAACAATAAAGTAAAATATTATACAATCTTTTCGGTTATCGGTGCATCTAATTTTTATGTTTATATAGTGACTCTGTGTATATATTATTCCAATCGCCATCATATAATATGCAACTCTGTGGCATCTGATGATATATTTTTAGTATATATATTTTGTATTATTATTATTTGTATGTCGGCTGCACAATTATGGATACTTTTTCTCTTTTTTTATAATATTAAAACCTCTTATATAACATTAAGCCAGCCACTTTTTCAAGTCATTGATAAGACTAAATATAGAAATAGTTAAAATATCTTTGAAATGCCATCACCAAAGAACATCAAACAACCTAGATATAAGAAACGTAAAAATAAAAAAGTTAAAAAAATTAAATGCGATCAAATGGGAATAAAAAAAGACGATCAAAATAAGGTTTATGTTGAAGCACATTTACAACTTAAATTACAAAAAGAAAGAAATAACGTTTGTATTATTTCTGATGATAATACTAGATTCAATGTTATGGTTAAATAAATAAATAATAAGAAGAGTGTTAAATTTTATTATATTACATCATATTACAATGATCTAATCTTGTTTTGAATAAATTCAATTGGATTTGAAAATGGCATTGTGTTGCAATTTAATTTTGAGCATTTTCCCATACACGATTGTTGTTCCATTGGAGTAAATGTAGAATCCGGTTTTTTTTTGAGTTCCAGTGCATAAGGGCATTTAATAGCGTCATGTTTATTTGTTAGTTGTATAAATCCTGCACATCCAAATATATTAGTTCTGTTATGTTTATTTGTATATCTATATTGTTGTAGTATTGCATTGAGTTGTTGAGGTGTATAATAATGTGAATTGAATGATTTCATGAAAGCATCTTCATTGTAACCCATTTCACTGAACCATCCTGTATAAGTAAGTCTATCTTGATTTTTGAGTTGAATATTTCTATTATTAATACAAGGAGGAAGAAATTTTTTGTTATATAAATCTTCAATATCAATGATAGCGTCACTTATTTTTAATGTATCATTATAATTGTTTCTGTTTTTGTATTTTGTATTATATGCGTCTACTGATGTAGCATTATTATTAGAATTAGGGTTGAGTATATAATTAATTTCATTATAAGATATACAATATCTATCTAATTTAAAATAGCTGTTATTGGAAGAAAAATAATATTTAGCTATTAATTTAGATATATGTTTATCTGGTAAGGAGGAGGAGGGAAATGAAGTTAATATATAAAAAAATTTTAAGTCAATTGAATCTAATACATTTTCAGGTATAGGATTATTATCAAAACATCGAATAGATAAAAAAATTGCTCTATTTGAAATATCTCTTTGTAATAGAGGAATAAATTCCTCTGTGAACCATTTTAAAGGTATGTAAACAATACCTTTCTTTATTCTTAAATTGATTTTATTTTTTGTAGTAAAATTAATAAAATCGGGTGAAATTGATGTAATAAAATGAAATCTTGTTATTATTTTATCATCATCACAATCATTTACATCACCATCATTATAATCTGTTTTATGGTATCCCCAATATCTTTTATTATATTTATGTGTTGTTGTTGTTGTCGTCAATATAGTAGCTTCATCGATATCTGATAAATAATAATCCTTCCATTCTGGTATTTGTTTATGATCTAGTACGGTATTTAAATGATCTAAAATAGATAAATGAATATTCTCTAATACCTTTTTATGAAATTTTCTATCTATTACTTTTAGTTGTATTTTTAAAAGTTTTTCTGTAAATACTACCCAATATTCTAGCAAAGGATCTTTAAATTTAGATTGTTCTATATAATGTTTTTGTGTTGTTTCTATATTTTTATCATCATTATATAGATTCAATTCACCAAAGCAATTGATAATATCCTTCATTCCGGTAATATTTTTATTGTTATTGTTATTATGTGATATTACTGATATATATGTCACAATTCTGTGAAATAGCTGAGAACATAGAAATAGAATATTTTCAATTTTAATATCACCTAATCTACTTAAAAATGTGTTTTCAAACGTAAGTTTATTAGATTCACAATAATTAGATGATGATATAAAATAGGGATATTTTATTTTCAATTTTTCTAATGTCGATAGTAATGATAAAGAATGGTTTTGATTTGGTGTTGGTGTTGGTGTTAATATAACTTCTGATACATCCAACATAAATATTAAAAATATATTAATTACATCCTCCAATTGATCAATAGAATACATAATGTCACAAAAATCATTTGAGTATAGATTCTTATTTGTTAATAGAGTTGGAAAATCATATAACAAATCTTCTAATGATTCTTTAATTTTCGTAATAGAGTTTGATGTCGTAGTATTAGACGGTATTTCATGTAAATGTAATTGTTTTTGAATTTTAAATGATGAAGGCCTTTCGAAATTAATTTCCATTAATTTCATAGTCTCTAAATATATATTAGAATCATCATAAATTATTGCATTATCCCAGTTTTTCAAATTGACTATATATACGTGATTAATTCGAACTTTTTTCATATTCGTTATTGGTGTATCTTTCATCATTGGTGTCCTTATAAAAAAGAAAGGCGCTATTACAAGAGGTTTTGATTTTGTCTCTTTAGGGAGTATTACTAGGCCTATATTTGTTTTAATTATTTGTTCACTACATAGTATAATATTTGGTTTATTGTCCTCTAATGATGAAGAGGATTCTATTATTGTACCATCTAATTTTCTATTAATAATATCTTTTATATTATTAATCTCTTTGGACTTTAAAAGAGGTAGTTTATTGATATATCCATTATTTTCATTGCATATTTTAGTCCATATTCTAGCATCGTCAATTGACAATTCCAATGTAATCACGTTATTACACATTTTTAATAACCAATTTAGTCATCATGAAACATTTTTATGAATAAAATAATAATTACTTGTTATAGCAATGTTGTATATATGGATATGTATAAATTTAAATTATTATGGTTCGTTCGTTAGTTAGTTAGTTAGTTAGTTAGTTAACATCTCAAAGAAATGGAAGCAGTACAAGATAATATTAATACAACATGCAAAGGTTCTTTTATTGTCAACGGTTTTGTAAATACTGATCCTGTTATTACATCAAGATTTATTCATGTTCCATTGCCACCAAAGAAGGAGATTCCATGTTCATCATTTCTCAACGGTTTTGTAAATCCTGATCCTGCTATTCTATCAAGATTGATTTATGTTCCCTTACCACTAAAGAAGAACAATAATCCATGACCACTATTTGATAGTTAAATAAATTATTTTTTCATTGTAAATTAGATGGTCATATTTCGAAAAAATTTTCCTTTGGAAAAAAAATTTTTTTTTGAAAATCTTTCTAAGTACGAAAAAAAATTTTCGGAAATCCAGGTTTTTGACAGGTGTCAAAAAAAAAGTGTACAATTTCGAATTACTGGGCGACTACTGAAACTTTTTTTCTTAAAAGTCAACTACTGAAAAAAAAATACCCTTTTTTCACAGTCATTTTGAATGGAATTTCTTAAAAGCCGACTACTGAAACTTTTTTTC
>Ga0193723_1000348_pt1 | contig 17917 bp, 18 predicted proteins | sample H2m2metaG_FD_143042 | JGI IMG/M metagenome (GOLD analysis project Ga0193723, IMG submission 143042) | Soil microbial communities from a riparian zone of the East river system, Colorado, United States - H2m2 | ecosystem: Environmental > Terrestrial > Soil > Riparian zone | place: USA: East River...
CCTTTAGCGGCGACCGCATCATGGAAATCGCCGTCGTCATGCTCGACGGCACCGTCGCCTTCCACTCGCTCGTCAATCCGGGCATCCCGATTCCGCAGTTCGTCGCCGGGTTGACCGGGATCGACGCGAAAATGGTGCGCGATGCGCCCACGTTCGACGCCATCGTCGATCGCCTCCTCGCGGCGCTCGAGGGCTGCGTCTTCGTCGCGCACAACGCGCGGTTCGATTGGGCGTTCGTGTCGACCGAGATCGAACGGGCGACCGGGCTGCTGCTCCAAGGGCCGCGCGTGTGTACCGTGCGGTTAGCACGGAAGCTGCTGCCGGATCTGCCCCGGAGAAACCTCGATACCGTCAGCTATCACTTCGGAATCGAGATCGAGGGACGCCATCGCGCGACGGGAGACGCCGTCGCCGCCGCCAAATGCCTGGGCAAGCTGCTGAGACTGGCGCAGGGTAACGGAGCCACGACGCTTGCCGCTCTCAACAACCTTTAAAGTCGGCCGCCTCACCTGCCATGCCCTCGAGGCGGGCACGCAGCGCCTCGACGGTGGCGCCATGTTCGGCATTGTCCCCAAGGCGCTCTGGGCCCGCCGCGCTCCTCCCGACGATCGCAATCGCATCCCGCTGGCGTTGCGGTGCCTGCTCATCGAGCATGACGACGGCCTGGTCCTCATCGACACCGGCATCGGCAACAAAGAGAACAGCAAGTTCATCGACATCTACGGCGTTGATAATGCTGGCCAGGATGGCAGAACCAAGTTGGAAGACGCGCTGCGCGAGTTGGGCCACGGCCCCGACGACATTCGCTGGGTGATCAATACGCACCTGCACTTCGATCACGCGGGCGGCGACAATCGGCTCGACCCCGCCGGGAAGATCGGCCTCGCCTTTCCCAAAGCCCGCTACGTCGTGCAAAAAGGCGAGCTCGACTTTGCGCGCCATACCAACGAACGCACCGCCGGGAGCTACCTCGCCCCCAATTTCCAGGGCGTCCCGTTCCAGCTGATCGACGGCGAGGTGGAAATCCTGCCCGGCATTCGGGCCCTCCCGACGCCGGGGCACGTGCCGTATCACCAGTCCATTCTTATCGACAGCGGCGGCGAGAAAGCCTGCTTCGTCGCCGATGTCGTGCCGACCGCCGCCCACCTCCCGCTCCCCTGGATCATGGGCTACGACCTCCAGCCGCTTGTGACGCTCGAGACTCGCCGCCGGCTGTACCAGCGCGCGGAGGCCGAGCAGTGGCTGCTCGTGTTCGAGCACGACCCGACGATTGTCAGCGGCCGACTGGGAAAAGAAGGGAAGGGCGTCGGGCTTGTGAACGAGAAACGACTGGACTAACTTGCCGTCCACAATATGGTAAGTGGGCGTGATGACGCCCCACCCATTGCCTCTCTCATGGAGGGAGTGCTCCAGGGTTCCGAAACCCCACGGCTAGCGGCGTGGGGCGCAGCGGATCTGGGGCAACCTGGGTCCGTTTTTACTTGGTAAAAGGAGACCGCACACCTGCCACCTCTCGAGAACAACAGCAAAGCACCGCGCACCCGCGTCAATCGGCAGATCCGGATCAGTCCGGTGCGGGTGATAGCGGACAACGGCGACCAGCTGGGGGTGCTGACGATCGATGAAGCGATCGCCGCCGCGAACGAACGGGGTCTGGATCTCGTGGAAGTCGCACCGCTCGCCCGGCCCCCCGTCGTCAAGATCATGGACTATGGGAAGTTCAAGTTCGAGCAGGCCAAAGCGGCGCGGGCCGCCAAGAAAAAGCAGCACGTGATTCATCTGAAAGAAGTGAAATACCGCCCCGGGATCGACGATCACGATTTCGACTTCAAGACCCGGCATGCGCGGGAGTTCTTGGAGGACGGCAACAAGGTGAAGGTGACGATGATGTATCGCGGCCGGCAGATGGCGCACATCGAGCTCGGCCGGGAAGTCTTGGATCGTGTCGCGCAGGAACTGAAGGACATCGGCAAGATCGAGCAGGAACCGAAGCTCGAGGGCCGGAACATGTCGATGGTCCTCGCACCGAAATAGGAGTTGCAATGCCAAAGATGAAAAGCAAGCGCGCCCTGAGAAAGCGGATCAGGCTCACGGGCACCGGCAAGCTGCGCCGTTACCGTGCCTACAAGCGGCACATCCTGACCTCGAAGCATCCGAAACGGAAGCGTCACCTGCGCAAGGCGACGCTCGTCTCGCATGCCGATCGACGCCTCAAGCGCCTGCTGCTGGCGTAGGGAGAGCTCATGCCTCGCGTCAAAAGCAACGTCGCGCGCCTGAAGCGCAAGAACAAGGTGATGAAGCTCGCCAAGGGCTACTGGGGCGGGCGCAGCAAGCTCTGGAAGGCGGCGAAAGAAGCGACCGAGCGGGCGGCCAAGTACGCCTATCGGGATCGCCGCAGCAAAAAGGTGGAGTTCCGGCGCCTCTGGATCACGCGGATCAACGCCGCGGCGCGCCTGCACGCGCTCTCGTACAACAAGTTCATGAATGGACTGCGCAAGGCCGGCGTCGAGGTCAATCGCAAAGTCCTCGCCGATCTCGCCGTTCGGGACCCGGCGGCGTTTGAACAGCTGGCGGAGGTCGCTAAGAAGGCCCTTTAATCATGAGCGACCTCCTAGCAGCTCTGAATTCGCTGCGGGAGCGTCTGAAAGAGATTCCGCAGGCGAACGAACGCCGGCTCCAGGAGCTCAAGACCGAGCTCCTGGGGCGCAAGGCCGGCGCCCTCACCGAAATTCTGAAGGCCCTCCCCGGTCTCGACTCCGAGACGCGCAAACGCGTGGGAGGTGAGGCCAACGCTCTGAAGCGCGAGCTCGAGCACGCTATCGAAGAGCGTGAGCGCGAACTCAAGCGCGGCGCCACCGCGCTCGCCGACGTCGATCTCACGCTACCCGGCCGGCCCCAGTGGCGCGGCGGCGTCCACATCGTCACGCAGGTCGTGGACGAGATCTGCGACATCTTCAAAGAGCTCGGCTTCACGCGCGTCGTCGGCCCCGAAGCCGAGACCGAGCACTACAATTTCTACGCGCTGAACTTCCCCAAAGACCATCCGGCGCTCGACGCGCAGGACAGCTTCTATCTGGGCGGCGACGTCCTGCTGCGCACGCACACCTCGCCGGTGCAGATCCGCACCCTCGAGACCTATCCACCGCCGATTCGCATCGTCGTCCCGGGGCGCTGCTACCGCCGCGACCCGTTCGACGCGTCGCACTCGCCGGTGTTCGAGCAGATCGAAGGTTTTGCCGTGGACGAAGGCATCACCTTCGTCGATTTCAAGGCGACTCTGGCCACCTTCGCGCGGCGGATCTTCTCGCCCACGACGAAGGTGCGCTTCCGGCCGTCCTACTTCCCGTTCACCGAGCCGTCGGCCGAGATGGACGTGCAGTGCCAGATCTGCGGAGGGTCGGGCTGCGCCGCCTGCAAACAGACGGGCTGGATGGAAATCCTCGGCTCCGGCATGGTGCATCCCGCCGTCCTCGAGAACAGCAAGGTCGACAGCGAGAAGTACACCGGCTTCGCGTGGGGCATGGGACCCGAGCGCATCGCGATGCTGCGCTACGGCATCCCCGACATCCGGCTCTTCTTCGACAGCGACGTGCGGTTCCTGGAACAGTTCATCCGATGATTGTGTCGCGCCGCTGGCTCGAAGCCCTGCTCGGCCGCTCGCTCGAGGGCAAGGATGTCGCTGATCGCCTCGCGCGCCAGGTCGCGCCGGTCGATGGCGTCGTGCCGATCCATCAGGACCTGCGCGACGTGCTCGTCGGGCGCGTGCTCGAGGTCAAGCAGCATCCCAACGCCGACCGGCTATCGCTCTGCATGGTGGACGCAGGCGGCGCGCCGCTCGAAGTCGTCTGCGGCGCTCCCAACGTCCAGGCAGGGAAGTCCTACCCGTTTGCGCCGGTCGGTGCGACGCTCCCCGGTGGGCTGAAGCTCGAGCGCCGCAAGATCCGCGGCGTCGAGTCGAACGGCATGCTCTGCTCGGCGAAAGAACTCGGCCTCGGTGTCGACCAGGCGGGGATCCTGGAGCTGCAAACTGACGCTCCGCCCGGAACGCCGTTCCTGGAAGCGGTTCCGATCGCTGATGAACAGATCTTGATCGATGTATCGGCGAATCGGCCGGACCTTCTCTGTCATAAAGGGGTCGCGCGGGAATTGGCTGTGAGTCTTGGAGCGACCGTGAAGCTCCCACCGATTCCAACGTCCGGGACCAAATCACCGATTGCGCGCAAGGACCGTGGTGTCGTGGATGGTGTTGAGGTGCGGGTCGAAGACCCCGAAGGTGCGCCCCGTTACATGATTGCAGTCATCCGAGGTGTCAAAGTACAGCCTAGCCCTCCCTGGCTAGCGACCCGGCTGCAGAGCATCGGCCAACGCTCCGTCAACAACATCGTCGACGCGACGAACTACATCCTGTTCGAGGTCAATCAGCCACTGCACGCCTTCGATCTGGCGAAACTGCGCGGACCAGCCGTTGTGGTGCGCCGCGCGAAGCCAGGCGAGCAGATCGTCACACTCGACGGCGTTAGTCGGAAGCTGACCACCGAGATGACCGTCATCTGCGACGCTGAGCGGCCCACGATCGTGGCCGGTGTCATGGGCAGTGCCGAGTCCGAATTAACCGAGAGCACCACTGACATCGTGCTCGAAGCCGCCTACTTCCAGCCGACTCGCATTCGGCGCACTCGGCGCGCCCTCGGCCTGTCGAGCGAGTCGAGCTATCGTTTCGAGCGAGGGCTAGACATGCTCGCGATGCCCGACGCACTGGGACGCGCCATCGACCTGATCCGCGTGATCGCCGGCGGCGAGATGCGCGAACCGCCCATCGACCTGTGGCCCGAGTCGCAGAAGCCGCGCTCCGTCTTCCTGCGCGAAGCGCGCGTCAGTCACCTCCTCGGCGTGCCGGTGCCTCGGAAGGAAATCGAGCGGCTCCTGTCCGCCGTAGGCTTCGTCGCCGCGCCCAAGGACGACCGCATGGCGGTCCAGATTCCGGGCTGGCGGCCCGACGTCACACGCGAGGTCGACCTGATCGAAGAAGTCGCTCGGCTGCGCGGCTACGACTCCTTCCCGGACGAGCTGCGGCCCTATCGTCCCGGCACCGTCCCCGACGCGCCCGCCGAGCTGACGCTGCGGCGCATCCGGGAGCAGCTCGTGGCGAGCGGAGGCGGCCTCCTCGAGGCTCGGACCCTCCCGCTTGGTCCAGCCGACGGCCCCGACGCCGTGCCGGTGCTGAACCCGCTCTCCGCCGAAGAAGCCCATCTGCGCAGCCGGCTGCTGCCCGGCCTGATCCGTCGCGTGGAGCACAACTGGAGCGTGGGACAGCGTGACATCCGCCTCTTCGAACTCGGCACCGTGTTTCGAAAATCCCCCACTGGGGCTCGTCCAATAGAAGAGCTGAGTCTCGCGATCGTGCTGACCGGGGCGCGGCATCCGGCGCATTGGACCGATGGTACCAACGCTGCGAAACTACCTGATATGGACATATGGGACCTAAAGCAGCACTTTGAGTTAGCTGTAGGGCTGACAGCGCCCTCGCACGACGTGCAACCAGTCGCCAATGGCTCCGGCTGGGTCGCGTCCGTGGGCATGGCCGCGCCACTCGAAGCGGACGCGCCCAAGTGGGCCGGGCGGCTGTTTGGACTCGAGGTTCGGATCATCGTCGCGCCGGCGCGTCCGGTGCGCTATCAGTCGTTGCCGACCCAGCCGCCTGTCGTGCGGGACATTTCCCTGGTGCTGCCGGGAGGCGTAACGGCGGCGGTGGTGGAAGCGGTGTTGCGCCGTGAGGGCGGGACGTTGCTCGAGCGGCTGGATGTGCTGGACGAGTACCGTGGAGCTGGTTTGCCGGCAGGGACGCGCGGCGTCACGTGGCGCTGCACGTTCCGCGCGCCTGATAAGACGTTGACCGAACGCGAAGCAGTTGACGTGCTTGAAAGGATGTTGCGAGCAGCGGAGGCCGAACTTGACGTACGCCGGCGACAGGCCTGATGTCCGGGACGCGATCGATCAGCTCGAAGCTATCGTCCGCGACGTGGCGGAGGAGCTGGCGGGATGGCGGTCCCGCGCTCAAAAAGCCGAGTCGGAGCTGAAGACCCGCGGCAGCCCGGTCAAAAACACCGAGCTGGAGTCGGAGAACAAGGCGCTGCGGCAGCGGGTCGAAGGGGCGCGCACACGCGTTCACGATCTCATGCAACGACTTTCGTTTCTGGAAGAACAGGCGCGAGACAATGGAGGACATAAGTGACGGCGAAGAAGCACGCCGTCCGGGTGATGATCGGCGGGGAGGAGTACACCGTCCGCTCCGATCTGGCGCCCGAGTACACGCGCGAAGTCGCCGCCTATCTGGATCAGGCGTTGAAGAAGGTGCTGAGTCAGGGACCGTTGGTGGAAACGCATAAAGCCGCGATCCTGGCGGCGCTCGATATCACGAACGAGTTGTTCCAGGCCAAGCAGACAGAACGTGAGGTAGCGGCGCGGCTGGCAGCCGTCGCCGACGACCTCGCCAAAATGCTGCCGCCGGCCAAGCGGAAAGCGCTGACCGCCGGCTGACAACCCTCGTGCACTCCCCAGTGGGAGGGCGCGCGCTGGAGATAGATCCATGGAACAGTGGTCGAGTCTAGTCGCGGCCGTTCTGAGCGGCGTGCTTTTAGCAGCGGTGATCTTCTACGTCTGGGGCCGGCGCGTCGAGCGTCGAGCGGCCGACACCAGCCAACGCCTTGTCCTCGCGGCGAAAGAAGAGCTCATGTCGGTCCGCGAGAACCTCCACAAGAGCCTCGACCAGAAGCTCGCCGGCGTCGACCGCCGCGAGGCGGAGCTGCACAAGACCGAGCAGCAGCTCCAGGACCGCGCGCGCGCGCTCGACAAACGCCAGCAGGAGATCGGCGCGCGGCTCGAGCAGGTTGCGGGGCTGACGGCGCAGGAAGCCAAGCTCGAGCTCGTTACCCGCCTCGAGACCGAGGCGCGCGACGAAGCGGCCGCGCTGGTGCGCAACATCACCGAGCAGGCCAGGAAGAACGCCGATCGCGAGGCGAAGAAGATCATCGCGCTCGCGATCCAGCGGATCGCCGCCGAGCAGACGGCCGAGTCGAGCGTCTCGGCGGTACTGCTGCCGTCGGACGAAATGAAGGGCCGCATCATCGGCCGCGAGGGCCGCAACATTCGCGCGTTCGAGGCCGCCACCGGCGTCGACGTCATCATCGACGACACCCCCGACACGGTCGTCGTGTCCTGCTTCGAGCCGGTGCGCCGGGAAGTCGGGCGCCTGGCGCTGGAGCGCCTGATCGCCGACGGCCGCATCCACCCCGGCCGCATCGAAGAGATCGTGCAGAAGGCGAAAGCGGACGTCGACAAAAGCATTGTCGAAGCGGGAGAGCAGGCTGTCTATGACATCGGCATCCGCGGCATGCACGCCGAGCTGGTGAAGCTCGTCGGCCGGATGAGATACCGCACGTCGTACGGCCAGAACATCCTCGAGCACTCCAAGGAAGTCGCGCATCTCGCCGGCATGATGGCCGCCGAGCTGAAGCTCGACGTGAACATGACCAAGCGCGGCGCGCTGCTGCACGATGTCGGGAAAGTGCTCACGCACGAGCACGACGGCACGCACGTGCAGCTCGGCGTCGAGATGGCGACCAAGTACGGGGAGCATCCGACGGTCATCAACTGCATCGCCGCGCATCACGACGACGTGCCGCACGAATCCCCGGTCAGCGTCATCGTGCAGGCGGCGGACGCCATTTCGGGCTCGCGCCCGGGGGCGCGGCGCGAGGCGTTCGAGACGTACGTGAAACGGCTCGGCGATCTCGAGAAACTCGCGTCGGAGTTCAAGGGCGTCGAAAAGGTGTTCGCGATCCAGGCGGGCCGCGAGGTCCGCGTCGTCGTGACGCCGGAGGCTGTCGATGACGCCGCGGCGGCGCGGATGACGGACGAGATTGCGCGCAAGATCGAACGCGAGCTCCAGTACCCGGGGCAGATCAAGGTGGTCGTGATTCGGGAGACACGGGCGGTGGGCGTTGCCCGCTAATCTCATCGACGGCAATGCCGTCGGAACTGCGATGCGGACAGAGCTAGGAGCAGAGATCACCAGGCTCAAGAAAGCCGGCATCACGGCAGGCCTCGCCGTCGTGCTCGTGGGCGACAACCCCGCCTCGCAGGTCTACGTGCGAATGAAGGGCAAGGCGTGCGACGAAGCCGGCCTGTACCACGAGACGATCAAGCTTCCCAAGGATACGAGTGAAGCGGACCTGATGGCGTTGCTCGAGCGGCTCAATGCCAACTCCAAGATCCACGGCATTCTCGTCCAGCTGCCGCTCCCCAAACAGATCGACACCAATCGCGCCTTGCACCGCATCGACCCTCGCAAGGACGTCGACGGCTTTCATCCTGAGAACGTGGGGAAGGTCGTTGTCGGCGATCCCACAGGCTTTCGCCCGGCGACGCCCTACGGCGTGCAGCAGCTCCTGATCCGCACGGGTGTGGAGACGAAAGGGGCGCACGCCGTCGTGGTCGGGCGATCGAACATCGTCGGCCGGCCGATGGCGGCGCTACTGCTACAGGATGGCCCCGGCGGAAATGCCACCGTCACCGTGTGCCACTCGCGCACGCGCCACATCGAGCAGCACACGCTCCAGGGCGACATCCTCATCGTGGCGATCGGCAAGCCGGAATTCGTGACCGGCGACATGGTGAAGCCGGGCGCCGTCGTCATCGACGTCGGCGTCAATCGCGTCGACGATCCGTCGCGCAAGCAGGGCTACCGTCTCGTCGGCGACGTAAAGTTCCAGGAAGCGAAGCAGGTCGCCTCGGCGATCACCCCCGTTCCCGGCGGCGTCGGCCCGATGACGATCACGATGCTGCTGTACAACACCGTCCAGGCGGCGCGGCAGTGGGCCAACCCCTAGACATTTTTGCGGCCGCTTCTGCGGAAGGGGCTTGGACAGTCAGCGAGGTGACGACTCGGGCGAAGAACGTCATCGAGGCGGGGTTGCCGCCACTATGGGTGCGCGGCGAAATCGCCAACTTCCGGCCGTGGCGGACCGGTCACTGGTATTTTTCCCTGCGCGACAAGTCTGCCCAGATCGACTGCGTCATGTTTAAGAAGGACAACTTCCGCCTGACCCCGCCCACCGACGGAATGCAGGTCTTCGTGTTCGCGCGACCATCCATGTACGAACCCAAGGGTGGTTTCCAACTCATCGTCAGCGAGCTGCTGTCCACCGACCAGGGCGGGCTGTGGAAGCTGGCGTTCGAGAAGGCGAAAGCCGCGCTGACCAAGGATGGCCTGATCGATCCCGCGAGAAAGCGGCGCCTCCCGCCGTTCCCGCGCCGCATCGCCGTCGTCACGAGTCCCGATGGTGCCGCGCTGCGCGACATCCAGGCCATCATCGGCCGCCGCTGGCCCATCGCCGAGCTGATCATCGTGCCGGCGCAGGTGCAAGGAGCCAAGGCCGAGGGATCAGTCTGCTCGGCGCTGAATCGCATCGCGCGCTTGCCGGTCGATGTTCTGATTGTCGCTCGAGGGGGCGGGTCCGTCGAGGATCTGTGGGCGTTCAACAGCGAGCGCGTCGCCCGCGCCGTCGCCGCCATGCCGATGCCGGTGATCTCCGCGATCGGCCACGAGACCGACGTGACGCTGTGCGATCTTGTTGCCGACCTGCGCGCTCCGACGCCATCCGCCGCGGCCGAGGCCGCCACACCGGATCGGGTCGAGGTATTGGCGCAATGCGGCGTGCTGGGCCAGCGACTGGCCCGCGCGTTACGCATGGCCTCCCGTCATGTGGTCGAACGGCTCGATCGGTTCGGCGATCGGCTGGTCCGTTGCATGGACCATCGCCTCGAGCAGTCCGGCGCACGGCTCACGGCGTTCGGCGCGCGCCTCGACGCACTGAGTCCGTTGCGCGTGCTGGGTCGCGGCTACGCAGTGGCGCGGGACGAGAATGGCAAGATCTTGAAGCGAGTCGCCCAGCTGCCCTCCGGGAAGGAATTCCGACTGCGCGTGACGGACGGAGAGGTGCATGGCCGAGTTCAGTAAGCAGCTCGAGCGCCTGGAAGCGATCGTGCGCCGCCTCGAATCCGAAGACCTCGATCTGGACGAGGCGCTGAAGCTGTTCGAGGAAGGCGTCGAGCGGCTGCGGGTCGCGCGCGAGCAGCTGACACAGGCGGAGCTCAAGGTCAAAAAAGTCCTCGAGATTGAAAGCCCTAGCTAAATACCTCGCGGACGCCCGCGCCCGGGTCGACAAGGTGTTGGCGGCGGCCGGCACGACGGGAGACGAGGTCGTCCGCTACAGTCTGCTCGGCGAAGGGAAGCGCTTGCGTCCCACGCTGCTCTTCGCGGCGCACGAAGCCCTCAACGGGTCCTCGTCCGCCGGCGTCGCCGAGCTGGCCGCCGCGGTCGAAGTGGTTCACGCCTATTCGCTGGTCCACGACGATCTCCCATGCATGGACAACGACGACCTGCGGCGCGGACGGCCCACGGCGCACCGCGCCTTCGACGTGTCGCGGGCCACACGCGCCGGCTACGACATGGTGGCGCTCGCGGCGCGCGTGATGGAGCGGGGGCTGGCCCTGCTCGCCCTGCCGGACGCGCGGCGCCGCGAGATCGCGCTCGCGCTGTTTCGCGCGGCAGGGGCCGGCGGGATGATCGGCGGCCAGGCGCTCGACCTCGAGGCCGAAGCGAAATCCCTGCCGATGGATGCGCTCGAGGAGGTGCATCGCCGCAAGACCGGCGCGTTGATCGCGGCGTCGTGCGTGATCGGCGGCCTGTCGGTGGGCGACGACGTCAGTCGCGATCACATCGAAGCGCTGCGTGCCTATGGCGACACCATCGGACTCGCTTTTCAAATCGCCGACGATGTGCTCGATGCCACAGCCACGTCCGATCAGCTCGGAAAGACGGCCGGAAAGGACGCGGCGCACGCCAAAGCGACGTTTGTGACACTGCTGGGCGTCGGTGCGGCCCGCGCCGAGGCGGAACGGCTGTCGGCGCAGGCCGTAGACCATCTGCGGGATGCCGGGTTAGTTTCCCCCATACTGGTTGAGCTGGCCCACTACATGGTGACGAGGCCTAATTGATCCTCGAAACGATTCACAGTCCTGCGGACGTTCGCGCGCTGGCACCGGAGCAGCTGCAACCGCTCGCGGACGAAGTCCGCCAGCGTCTGATTGACGTCGTGTCGCAGACGGGCGGGCACATCGGCGCGGGTCTGGGGGTCGTCGAGTTGACCGTCGCGCTCTGCGCCGCGTTCGAATCGCCGCGCGACAAGATCGTCTGGGACGTGGGTCATCAGGGCTATCCATGGAAAATCCTCACCGGTCGGAACGATCGGCTTCCCACGCTGCGGCAGGCGGGCGGGCTGTCGGGGTTCCTGCGGCGCAGCGAGAGCGAGCACGACCAATTCGGCGCCGGCCATGCCGGCACCGGTCTTTCGGCGGCGTTCGGGATGGCGGCGGCGCGCGACCTCAGGGGCGAGGACTTCAAGGTCGTGGCGGTCGTGGGCGACGGGGCGATGACGTGTGGGCTGCCCTACGAGGCCATGAACAACGCGGGGCACTCGGGCCGCGACATCATCCTGGATGTCGATCGCGCCCAACGTTGGCGCCATCAACAAGTACCTCGGCTCGATCATCGCGAATCCGTTCACGGTTCGGCTGCGCGAGTGGGTGAAGGGGATGATCGAGAAGGCCTCGCACCTGTTCGGCGGACCCAAGCTCGTGGACTTCGCCAAGAACGTCGAAGAGAGCATCAAGAACCTCTGGTCGCCCGGGATGCTGTTCGAGGAGCTGGGGTTCCGCTATTTCGGGCCGATCAATGGGCACAACATCGATCAGATGCGCCAGGCGTTCGAGATCGTGAAGAAGCTGAAGGGCCCGCGCGTCGTCCACGTCATCACCGAAAAGGGCAAAGGCTTCCCGCTCCCCGAGCCCGATCTCGAGAAGTATCACGCTCGTGCGCCCTACGATCCCGTCACCGGCAGGCTGAAGCCGGTCAACCCGGGCCCGCCCCAGTGGACCAAGGTGTTCGGCGAGGCGCTCACGCAGCTCGCCGCCGAGGATGCGAACTTCGTCACGATCACGGCGGCGATGCCGTCGGGCACCGGCACCAACATCTTCCAAAAGAAATGGCCCGAGCGGTTCTTCGACGTCGGGATCGCCGAAGCGCACGCCACGACCTTCGCGGCGGGCCTCGCCACGCAGGGCGTCCGCCCCGTGGTTGCGATCTACTCGACGTTCCTGCAGCGCGCCTACGACAGCATCATCCACGACGTCGCGATTCAGAAACTGCCCGTGATCTTCGCGCTCGACCGCGCCGGCATGGTGGGCGAAGACGGGCAGACGCACATGGGGCTGTACGACATCGCCTATATGCTTGCCGTACCCCACATGACCGTGACGGCGCCGAAGGACGGCGCCGAGTTGATCGGGCTGCTGCGCTGCGCCCTGCAGCACACCGAGGGACCGTTTTCGCTGCGCTACCCGCGCGACAAGGCGCCGGGCGAGGCGCCGCCCGCGGCCGAGGTGCCTGCCGTTCCATATGGCACCTGGGAAGTTCTCAGAAAGGGAAAGGACTGCGCGATCGTCGCCATCGGTGTCATGTGCCAACCGGCCCTCGATGCCGCCGATTCTCTTGCCGCCGATGGTATTGCCGCCACAGTTGTGAACGCGCGCTTCCTCAAGCCGATGGACCGCGAGATGCTCGACGCTCTGGCCCAGAGTCACAAGCTGCTGGTCACCGTGGAGGATGGCACCGTCGTCAACGGGTTCGGCGCGGCGCTGGCCGCGTTGGTGCAGACGACCGCGCCCGATCTTCGCGTCGTTGCGCTGGGCGTGCCTGACCGGACCTACGAGCACGCGCCGCGCGCGCAGCAGCTCGCGGACGTCGGCCTCACGGGAGCCGGGATCGCTGCCCGCATCCGCGCCCTCGCCGCGGAAGAGTCGCTCACTACGCGATGAACGTCGGGGTCGTCGGGAACCCCAACTATCCGGATCTTGGCGCTTTCCTCGCGACGCTCCAGCACAAAGCGTCCAGCGTAGGCATCAAGCTCTACACCGAGGAGCGCATCCAGGCGCTCTGGCCCCCCCCGGCCGGAGACGGTGGCGCGCCTCCGCTCCTGAGCCAGGCCCCGTCCGCGGACCTGGACCTCCTCATCACCCTCGGTGGTGATGGCACGCTCCTGCGTGGCGCTCGGCTCCTGAACGGCGCCCACACGCCAATTCTAGGGTTAAATCTGGGCCGCGTCGGTTTTCTCACGACCGCGGCGCCTGACTCACTCGACTGGGCGCTCGACTCGATCGTACGCCACGCCTACACCACCGAACCGCGGCTCGCGCTGCAAACATCAATTACCGGCAAGGGCGCCAAGGGCGGCAGGGTTGAACCGCTCGTGCTTAACGACGTGGTCGTCCACAAGGGCGGTGTGGCGCGCGTCGTCCGGCTGAAGGTCTCGGTCGATGGTGACGAAGTCGCCCAGTATTCGGCGGACGGCATCATCGTGAGCACGCCCACGGGCTCGACGGCTTACTCGATGTCGGCCGGTGGTCCGATCGTCGTGCCGACCGTCGATGCCATCGTCGTCACGGCCATCTGCCCGCACACGCTCGCGGTGCGCCCACTGGTTCTGGCGGCAACCGCCGTCGTGACCATCCAACCGATCCCGCCCTGGAGCGACGAAGTCCTGGTGTCGTTCGACGGCCAGGTGGGCACGCCGATTCAGGCGGGCGAGCGCCTCGAGGTGCGGCGCGCGGAGCGGCCCATCCTGCTTGTGCGGCTCGGGCCCGAGAGCTTCTTCAAGCGGCTGCGGAAGAAGCTGCATTGGGGCGATTTGAGTGATCGGACGCGCAAATAAGTGTTGACCGAGCTGCGCGTCCGCGATCTCGCCGTCATCGCTGACGTCACCCTTCCGTTCCAGCCTGGCCTCAATGTCCTCACCGGCGAAACCGGTGCCGGAAAGTCGATGGTTGTCGACGCGCTCGCTCTCCTCCTTGGCGAACGCGCCTCGGCCGACGTCGTCCGCCCCGGCGCCGACAAGACGGTCGTCGAAGGCGCGTTTGAGTTCGTTGCCGCCGTTCACCGCCATCTTTTGCCGCCCTTCGCCGCCCTTGGTGTCGAACTGGAAGACGGCAGGCTCATTCTCAAGCGTGAAGTTCTCCGCGAAGGGAAGTCACGCGCCTGGGTGAACGGCTCACCGACCACCATCGGCGTGCTGGCCGAGATCGGCGCGCTCCTGGTGGACTTGCATGGCCAGCACGAGACGCAGTCGCTGCTCCGTCCCGACGCGCAGCGCGACATGCTGGATGCGTACGCCGACGCGGACGTCGAGCGCGTGGCGGTCCGCGACGCGCATGCGCACCTGAAAGCGCTCGAGACGCGCGAAGCCGAGCTGACGACGCGACAGGAGGACGTCCGGCGCAAGGCCGATTACCTGCGCCACGTGCTGCAGGAGATCGAGCGCGCCAAGCCGAAACTCGGTGAGGACGACGCGCTCGAAGTCGAGGCCAAGCGGCTGGCCCACGCCGAGGAGCTCGGCCGCCTGGCGCGCGAGCTGGAAGAGACGGTGGATGCGGCGGGGCTCACCAAGGCCCAAAAGATCCTGGCCAACCTGCTGCGCGTCGATTCGTCGGTCGGCAGGTGGCAGGAGCTGCTCGACGCCGCATTCGCAAGCGCTGCCGAGCTGGCGCAGGCGGCGCGGGCCTACGCGAGCGAGATCGAAGCCGATCCCGAGCGCCTGAGCGCGGTGGAGCAGCGGCGCGACCTGCTGTTTCGATTACAGCAGAAGCATGGGCCGACGATCGCCGACGTATTGGCCGCGCGCGACAGCGCGGCGCGCGAGCTCGAGTTGCTCGACACCGCCGACCTCGATTTACGCACCATCGCTGCCGACCGCGAGAACGCCGCCGCCGAGTTCACGCGCGCGACCGAAGCCCTGACCGTGAAGCGTACAGCCGGCGCGAAGAAACTCGCGCGCGCCGTCAACAAGCTGCTGCCGGCGCTGGGGATGGAGGGCGGAAAGTTTGCGGCTGAGTTGTTACCACGTACCACGCACCACGCACAGGGGGCGGAGGACGTCATTTTCCAGGTGAAACTGAACGAGGGACTCGAGCCGCGGCCGTTGGCGAGAGTAGCGTCAGGCGGCGAGCTGTCCCGTCTTATGCTCGCGATGAAGGTAGTGCTCGCGTCGCATGACGTCGTGCCGACACTGGTGTTCGACGAGGTCGATCAGGGGATCGGTGGGGAAGTGGGCGGCCGAGTGGGCGAAGCGTTGATGGATGTGTCGCGGGAAGGCCGCCAGGCGCTCGTGATCACGCACTTGCCCCAGATCGCAGTCTACGCCGACCAGCATCTGGTGGTGGCAAAGGGAAAGAAAGGTGGCCTTGCGACGAGTGATGTGGAGGTTGTGGAGGGTGAGTGGAGGGTAAAGGAGATTGCGCGGATGCTCGGCGACGCCGACATGGCGACCGCGCGGCGTCACGCCGTCGAGCTGCTCAAAACGGCCAGCGAGAAGTCCGCATCACAATCCGGAACACCGTCGCCACCGGCACGCGCCCACCCGACCCGCTGACGGTCTGCTCGATGGAGAGGCTCCCCTCCCTACCTGAGGCGGCGTAGGTCATCGCGACGCCCAGGCGCGTCCAGCGCAACGCCGTCCCCGCGTCGAGCACCGCGGCCGAAACGGGCGCGCCCAGCCGCGTCGCGACGTCGATGGAGTCCTGGGGCGAGCGGTACGTGTAGCGATCGCGTTTCTGGGTCCAATAGCCCGCGGTGAATCCCACCCCGAAGACTTTCGAGAAGCGCAGCATCGGCGCGACGTCGACGGCCAAGTAATCGCCCGGATCCCAGTTGAGCGTGGCGAGTGCCGCGTGGGGAATGAGCAGCACCGATTGCGGTCCCACACGCCGCTCTCGCGTCCCCGGCTGCTGCCGTCCCGCGCGCACGAGCGCATTGAGCCACATGCGGTCGAACAGGGTCAGCTCTTGCGCGACCTGCAGCTCGATGTCGGTCTGATGATCGCCGGTCGACTGGTCGAAGAGGTTGTTCGGCGAATCCTGGTGTCCGGTCGGCAATCGCACGACGACCGCGCCGCTCAACGCATAGTTGTGCGATTCGAGCACGCGGTACTTCCCGTTCACCTCGACGTCGCCCGCGAAAAAATGATCGCGGAGCGAGGTCCCGACGACCGGTTCGAACGCGTACGTCGTGTCGGTGAGGACGGAATCGAGCCTCTGGACGGCGCCGGGCGCCCCGGGGTTGCCGACGCTGTCGAGCTGAAATCCCGCCCGTGTGTTCACGCGCACCAGCGGTACGTAGACGCCCACGGCGATGCGGTTGGTGATGCCGAACTGGAGTGCGAGCGGGGTGACTCGCCGTTCCTCGCGCACGAACACGGGCGTGAAGTTGTAGCGGCACGTGAGGAATCCCTTGACGTTCGAGCACACGTAGGGGGGGTGCGTTTCGCTAAACAACGAAACGCCGATCCCCTGCTCGTGGCCGTCGTCGGTGAACTCGCGCTCCCACGTCGTGATGACGGGCTCGAACGTGAAGCGGAGCGTGCCGGCGCGCGGCGTATCGGTGCGGGGACCGGCCTGGGCGTGGACCAGGCACGGAACGATGGCGAGGATCGCCACAAGGCGGCAACAGGCGGCAAAAGGCGGCAACGGAGATGCATACCCCATTGCCGCCCTCTGCCGCCCTCTGCCGCCTTTGTCGATCAGGGAATCGGCAGAATCGATGTCGTGTATGCCGCGTTGATGGCGTCTCGCAGCTTCTGCGCAAGGAGGCGATGCGTCGCTGCGCTGGGATGGATCCCGTCACAGCTGAACGAGAGGCCGAACGGGTTAGCGGCGCATGGCGCGTTGAAACCGGGGAAAAACGCGACCTGCGTCGGAATCCGGCGCAACGAGTCGAGCGCGGGATTCGGGTCGATGTACGTCCAGCCGCGCGCCGTCGCCTGCCCGGAGATGTACGTGTTGTATGCGGCGACGGTCGTGCTGAGTTTGACCAATTCGGCCGGCTGAATGGTCTGGGGTTCGTCGCAAGTAAGGGTTCCGCCGGCGGCGATCAGTGCTCCGCCAAGCGGGAAGGGCACCAGGACCGAATCGCCGCGCGGGGGCGCGCAGGTCGCGGCAGCGGTGAACGGGCCCGGTATCTGACCTGCCGCATCGAGCACGAAGTACGTCGAACCGTAGGAGAAAAACGGGACGCCATTCGCCGGCGGTTGGGTCGGCGGGAGACCCGTGCGGTTCGCGACCGTCGCGAGATTCGCCACGCCGATCAGAACGACACCCTGCGGGTCGACCGCGGAGATTGAGTCTAACATCGCGCCGTAGTTCGTCTGGAACGTGGCGATGGGGGTGATGAGGGTGCTATCACCGGCGTTCGTCGAGCTGGTCGCGGCGGTCAGCACGTCGTTGTTGCCAATCCACACCGTCAGGAATGTCGGATGCGCGCGCTCCATCATCTGCACCTGGGTCAGCCCGCCCAGGATGAACTGCGTCAGCGTATTCGGGTGCGCACCCGCAGCATTGTTGTAGATGTCGATCACCCAAGCGCCCGGCACCGCGGTATTGCTGACGTAGGGCGGCGGCGGATTAGGGATCTTACGGAGCGCGCAGGTGGTCGCGGTGCTCGGGAAAGGTTGCCCGGGGACGGCGTAGCGCGCGCCCGTGAAGACATTCGTGTACGGGGGCGGACACCCCGGCTTACCCAGGAGCGGTGGGAAGAACGGCGAGCGCATCGCCTGCGCGAGCAGCACGGCGTACGACTGCTGCTGCGTGCTGTCGTTGATCCCGCCGGACTGGAAGCCCGCCGTGATCGAGTTCCCCATCGAGACGTAGCGATCGAACAGCGGATCGACCGGTGTGCTGGAGAACGGCCGGTTCAACTGGTCGTTGTTGCACGCCGCAGCAGCCAGGACCAGACCGAGGACCGCGGCGGAGA
>Ga0193723_1000349_pt1 | contig 17892 bp, 19 predicted proteins | sample H2m2metaG_FD_143042 | JGI IMG/M metagenome (GOLD analysis project Ga0193723, IMG submission 143042) | Soil microbial communities from a riparian zone of the East river system, Colorado, United States - H2m2 | ecosystem: Environmental > Terrestrial > Soil > Riparian zone | place: USA: East River...
ATCCAAACACCCGTTGGCTAGATGGCTTTATCGCACTTGATGATAAAGGCTTCGTAAAGACAGGTCAAGATCTATCTCCAGAGAATTTGAGCGCTGCTGGATGGTCTCTTCCACGTCAACCATATTTGCTTGAAACCAGTTTGCCAGGTGTTTTCGCGGTAGGAGACGTGCGTGGCGGCAGTATCAAACGTGTTGCATCTGCAGTAGGCGAAGGATCTACTGCGATCTCATTTGTTCATAAAGTACTTCAGGAATAGGAGGGCATATTGCTAGTCACAAACTATAACCTATTTCCTATGACTTATGCGCATAGAGCAACTCTACTATGAAATTTCATAAGAATGCGGGAGATGTATCTAACGCACAAAACAAAATTCAATTATTTCCCATACTATTAATCAATTTTATTGGAACTTTGGGTTTTAGTATTGTTTTGCCCTTTCTAGTGTTTCTAGTCAAGGATTTTGGTGGGAATGCCATAGTTTTTGGTATATTATCTGCAACATATCCTACTTTTCAGCTTATTGGGGCTGAGAATCTTTGAGTAAACTAAAAAGATCCCATTTTGTTGATGGCGCAAGTACTACCAAGTACGGACTTATTGACTCTTATTTTTGAACAACCCCAAATATCTCTAATAGATGAAATTGATAAGATGTCGACCAAGGACCAGGCAATGCTTATTAACCTGATGGAGACTGGGATAGTATCTGAAACAAGGCATAATAAGACTAGAACAACGCACATGAAAACGTCAGTGTTTGCTACATCAAATAATGTAAGCAACATTATTACGCCATTACAATCCAGGTTTTTTGTGGTAGAACTGCCCGCCTATACTTATGAGCAATTCTATCAAATATCAGTAGATCTACTTACTAAAGGCCATAAATTAGTATCGATATTGCTAAAAATATCTGATAAGGTTTGGGCCAACTCCAGAAATATTAGAGAATGTGTAAGGGTTGGTAGAATGGCAAAGTCAGTAGATGTTATTCAATTTCTTGTAGGTAATTTTCTAAATCAGTAGGTTACTACTACACTATAATGAGGCTAGGAAATTATACTTTTTTTACCTGAGCGCTAAAGAAAGAAAGCCAATAACCGGGGGTTTGCACACTGTTCGAGTTACTTTAATTTAGTACTAGAGTTGCATTTGAGCAAATTGAAAGCTGTCAGGTTTTCATATCCCTCTATCAGTAAAGGATTAAGTTGTTTGATGGATAGAGTAATTCCTCTGAAGACGTTCTTTCAGCTCACATCCTCATACAGCATGTGGAAAATATTCACATATGTTTATTGCTAAGCTAACCTACCGAAATTCCCTTTCTGAAAGTATATTAACTACATATACTCTATTGAAGGTTATGAGAGGAAGGTGGGCTGCAGCAGCTGTAGGAGCAAGCGTAGCCAAAGGTCGCGCTGGTGCTAAGGCGAACCAACAGGCACAGGCAGCACAAGCTCAACAACAATCATCACAACAACAGATAGAAGCACAGCAAAGGCAAATAGAAGCCATGCAGCAACAAAAACAACAACCTCAATCCCAACCCCAATCACAGCAGGAAGATGTCACTCAGAAGTTGCAGAAATATGCTGATCTGCACCAAAAAGGAATATTATCTGACGAGGAATTCCAGAAACTCAAAGCAGACTTGTTATCAAAAATGTAATCTATAAGGTTTGAAAATATTTCAATGACTAGTCGTCTACATAGGACCGTTTTGTTTTTACCGCAAATTTTTATAAAAGCCTGAAGAAAATTATTTTTCATAGAAAATTTTAACGTAGCGTATACCTTTCAAGTTCTTTTACATATTCTCTATATGCTCTAAGTGTTTTTCTTACCAGTTCAAGCACTCATAGATTTTGATTGTATTCTTTAATTCTGTTAATTTGTCTGGGTCTTACTTAGCACTCATGTACCCATTGAACATAAGCAATATATGATCATTTCGCACCACCATTTAGCTCAAAATAGCCGAACTTCTGAAATATTTATAACAGAAAAATTACATTGATAGTGTTTGAGCCTTACGTTACTCCTGCAGATCCCACATTGTGTATAGTATTGTCTTCCTAGGTTCTTTGAGTGATGAGTCCACCTATGACTACAAAAATCACATACTACAATTATACCTTTGATTTGTTCTATTACTAGTGAGCCTTCTGCTGGTTCATTCGTTTGTGCTTGCGCCGATGGATTTAAATTAAAGTCATATGTTTTGTCTGCCTTCTTACATTTCCATGTCTATGTCTTTTGGTTTGGTTCTACTGTTATCTTTCTTGCAGCTGCTTCTAGGTTCCATCTGTTCATGTCTCATCATTACTCAGGGTGAGGTAACTGGATGCCTAATTTTTTTACCAAGGAATTTTAAGACTTCCAATTAAGCTTAAAAGATTTATGACACCTGCTGTAGGAGATAAAGAACCTATCTTTCTTACCATACCAAACCCATGTCCAGCGGCACCTAGGACACGTTACTTTGTAACCAACTCTCTTCTCTACAACAATACTCGAGTCTTCTAATGTGTTATTACATAATATTGCACTACGCTTATCGATTGGTACTTCTACAACATTGGTTTTTGTTAAAGCATTTTGTAATCTGGCGTTCCTTATTCTTCTATATTTCGATATGTACTTTTCTTCACTCAAACACGACTCTCTCAAAGTAGAGAGATACTCGTCTAATTCCTTTGAAGGTTTTGAAAGGTCTGGTGGCAATCTTGGTATTTCTTTAACTGCTGTCAAGTCGAATATCTTCCATTAAATTTTAATCTAGGACTAAATACCCTAGTTGGTTCAATACGGTTCTATAAATTCAGGTGTAATAATATGCTCCTCAAGTCGCATAATTTTTGAGTTAAACCTTTTGACTGTTTTACTAACCAATAAAGACGTATAGTCGTAAATTCATTAATCGAAACTATCATAATAGTTGGTTAACAGAACCTGCGTATTCTTGAATATACACACTTATGCAGACACAAGATACGAAACAGAACGCGTTCATTCGCAAAGCACAATCTAGCAGAGACGAATCTCTATATTTGAATTTACCACAGGAATGGTGCACAATCGTAAATATGAAAAAGTCAGACGCTCTGACTTGTTCTATAATTCGCAACATTGTCGATAACGATTTTTATCTAGAAGTACACAAGGTCCAGGTGGCTCTTTAAGTTGGTCTACAAGAAACAAAAACCAGTAGCACAAAAAAGCATTGAACCAGTTTTGAATGATAGGATTATGCAACTTAAAGAAGAAGCTGCTTCCGTCTCATGTGATTATTCACTTTCTGAGTACGACATTGCCATATGCATGTTATCTGATGATGAAATAAGAAGAAATATAACGGATTTAGCTAATGGCTGGGGATTAAAAATGGGAAAGACTGTCAAATCATTTCAATTCTCTAGGTTTATGGATGCTATTGAATTTGTGAGTGAAATTGCAAAGTTTCTAAGAGACTTAACCACCATCCAATTATTACAATTAACTGGAAGACAGTTAAGCTCTCTCTGAAGTCATTTGATGTTGACGCAATAACCAAGCGAGATATTACTCTTGCAAAGGAAAGAGACGAATTAGTTAATAACAAAAAAATTAACAAGAAATAGTATTAAAAAATAGATCCACACCGTTAGAGTACAATTGTGTTTAGACAATAGGTAACAGTATCAACTCGACTGAAAAGCTAGAAGCGATTTTCTATTCTTTCAGAGGATGTACTAGTAGTTTGGATATATTGCATAGATGATAAAGATCGTCTAGCATCATGCTTTTCCTCCATTCTTTTTCTTGTTCTAAGCTTAATCTTATATTTCAAACTTCGTGGCTTTGTCCTTAATCTATAACCGCAACAGGGACAAAACAACGAATCCCATCTCATATACAGCTCACATATCTGACAACGTTTCTGTCCATTAGCATAACGGCCAGTAGCTAATGGTTTTTGTGCTCTATGACGTATACATATGCCTTTACAAGTCATCTTATTTCTTTTATATTCTCTCAGTTAGCTTGAGAGTGGTTGTCTGATTTTATACTTTTCATATAGAAAAATAGATAGATTGGTGAATTTCTTTTATGCTTTGTCTAAAGATATTTTATAACAATAGTAGTAGTAAATATTTCTTAATTTTTTAAATAAGGCGCAAGTAGATTGATCTTGTCTCGCCCAGTTTTTCAAATGGTTAATATTATGAATTTTGGCTTAGCTTGCCAAAATTGGAAGAATATGACTTCCTAAATCAGATACGCTTGACTGCATTATCTACTAATAAACATGTAAGTTTTGCAGCAGTAGTAGTTAACAGCGAAGCGAAATTGATTGGATGAAGATAATGTAGCTGTAACGTGGTAGGAGCATGCAACAAGCAATGAACCATTATTAAGAATTAGCAATGATAACGTAACTATTGTAGGATGATAAGAATAGAAAAATTAGTTAAAAAAGGGAAATCAACATTTGTTATTTGTCATAGCATTTATTTCATAATGTTCTTGTCATTGTGTTTATAATAATAATAATAATAATTATTATTATTATCAACTTCAGATAGAAGGTGGTGCAATTCTCGTTCTTCTTTAGTACTCTTTTGATGATTCTTCCATTCTCTTGAAATCCACAAAAGAGTAGATAATGTGTATACTGGGATGAAGTCGCCTACGAATGGAATAAACTCAGTCATGTTTAAAGCAGTTGATGATTTACTTTTTGTAATGCTAAATAATATACTGACTGTGATCACATCAAAGATATCTCCAATAACTGGAAGACCAAACAAGGGAGCTGCAAAATAATCAAGTGCATCAGCTATCATGGATATGCCCAATGCTCATGCTGCCTTAAATTTGAAGACAGAGTTACTGAAAACCGTAGGTTCTTTATTTATCCTATCCGTTCTCACAATATTTTATTAGCACAAAAAACTTTTATAAACGTATCGCTAGCGATATTGTCCGCTAAACGTATCGCTACTGACTAGTGTAGGTACCTTTTGCAAGCGGTTCAGTTATTACATAACTGTATTTTTGTCGGGCGTTTCTTTGTCATTATTCCACCAAATCATGTATATGTTACTTCCTGAGACAACAACAGGTGCTTTTTTGCTTGATTTAGGACTAGTGTCAGAAACAGGGCTATTGTCAGGACGTAACTTGTTATAAGATTCATGAGAAAAGTAAGAAATCCTCTAATTATAGGCTCTCGCAACGTCGTTTATTAAAAAACTTATATTTTTCCACTAGTATTTATGTGTGACTTAGCATAGTTAATTCAATGTTAAGTGTCATGTTGGGAACTACCTAAGAGGCTGTACGGTCCCATATCCTTGATTAATCAGTCTGATTGCTTTTGTGTAGGTATGGTAGATATGATAGATTCTACAAAAGTAATCTCTGGAATTGCTGTCCCATATAAAATTAGAGAATATTATTCAATATTTCTTAATTCAATGTCTCATATGATTAAAAAGTATGGAGCAATTATAAATAAAAATGCTGGAGATAGCTTGATTTATTACTTCCCAGAAACTTCTGATTCTTCGAATAAATCTGCTTTTATAGATGTTATAGAATGTGGTTTAACAATGATGGCTGCGTTTAGAGTTATTAATTTCAAAATGTCTCAACTGAACTTACCACGTGTTGATTATAGGATTAGTACTGATTATGGTAAAAATATTGTTGCTAAATCTACTAATTCCGACAGTTACCTTTTCGGTCATACAATGAATATCTGCATAAAGATAAATTCGAAAGCCCCACCAAATGGTATGGTTATTGGCAATGCTTTATATCAACTCTTAAAATCCTTTTCTTCAGCTTCATTTTTCGATGACTATTATTTTAAAATAGCAGATGAATCTTCAGGGTTGAAGCAACCTTATCCTGTTTATTCAGTAGTTAGTAAATACAAGAACGAGAATATTACAATGGAAGAAAAAAAAGGAGTAGTGGTAATAGAACATCTAAACGAACAGCAGCAAAAACAAGATAGGTCTCGAAACATTCTCTTAGTTGACGATGAGCCAGACGTAGTCTATACCTACGAATCTATGCTTAGGGAAGAAGGCTATAATGTGGATACATTCACGAACTCTCAACAAGCCTTAAAACATTTTGCTCAATCAGACCCCTACCATTACAAATTAGTCCTTTTGGATGTTAGAATACCCAATCTAAACGGAATTCAACTCTATTACAGACTCAAAGCTATAAATCCAAAAGTAAAGATAATATTTGTAACAGCTCTTGACGTAATAGAGGACGAATTAGCAGCACTACTGCCAGGCTTTTCATCTGACTCTGATTTAATAAAGAAGCCAATCGAGAGAGAGAATTACATTAATAGAATAAAGACAGCCCTTTCTTAAAGGGTGCTGACGAAGTAATGTTTGTTAATACTTATATTCTGGCCCTAGTATCAATGTGTGACTTAACATGGTTAAACAGACGCGATATAGTCTGATAATGGATAATTCTAGCTAAGGTGGATGAGGGTATGGCGTGCGGTAAGGGTAATCAATCTTATAACAAGGAGCAGAAGGGTGAAGAGTCTCCTATTACTAAAACTAGCGATATCTCTACAAACAGAATAACGGATATTGAAGCAAAAGTTGACTTGGCTGATATTGAAGTTATTCCAAGCTCAACAAGAACACAGGAAATATATTCAAATATTGTAAAATCAGCCGCAGAAGAAATATTATGGATATTTCCTACTACCAATGCCTTTATTCGTCAAGATAAGAATGGAGCTATACAATTGGCACAACAGGCAGCAAAAGAAAGAAATGTAAAAGTTAGAATATTGGTGCCTGCAAGCAGCTTGATTGAACAAAAAGTACAGCAACTAAAAGAGTATTGTCCTGATCAGGTAATAGATGCCAGGTATATTGAACAAATGACAGAGACCAAAGCCACAATTCTAGTAGTTGATAGAAAGGCTTCATTGGTGATGGAATTAAGAGATGACTCCAAATCAACTTTTGTTGAAGCAATAGGATTGTCAACATACTCTAATAGCATGGCAGGTGTTTTGTCTTATGTTGCAATATTCGAGAACTTTTGGAAGCAGTCTGAATTATATCACAGTCTGAATTATATCAAGAGGTAAAAGAGTCACATAATCAGCTTAAAATAGTAAATGAGAAATTAAGAATTCAAGAGAAAATGCAAAATGATTTTATTAAGATAGCTGCTCATGAGTTAAGAAATCCAATCCAACCAATCCTTGGTCTGTCACAAATTATTAAATCTGTGATAACACAAAAAAAAGAAGTAAATATAAATCAGACTTGTGATCATTTGGATGTAATAATACGGAATGCAAGAAAACTACAAAGACTTACAGATGATGTTTTAGACATCAATAGAATACAAACAAATTCACTTCATATAAGAAAAGATATATTTAATTTAAAAGAGTTAATACAAACTTTAGTAGACGATTATAAAAGCCCAACTAACAATGAGATGAAATATGATAGCAATATCAACCGTAATATAGAATTGTCCTGCTTATTTCCTTCCATCACTGAGGACCACCAAAATGCAGATCTCTTTCCCATAGAAGCAGATAGAGGTAGAATATCACAAGTCATTTCTAATTTATTAAGTAATGCTTTGAAATTTACAAATGAAGATGATACAATATATGTTACTATAGAAAAAAAAGATACCGGCAGCATAGAAGAGGTCACTGTAAGTATAAAGGATACAGGCACAGGAATAGATCCTGAAATATTTCCGAGATTGTTTACAAAATATGCTACAAAATCTGATAGAGGAACCGGGTTAGGTTTGTTCATATGCAAAAGTATTGTTGAAGCACATGGTGGAAAGATTTGGCCTAAAAATAATAGTGATGGTAAAGGAGCTATGTTTGCATTCAACATACCATTGGCGTTCCAACAAGATCACCTAGAAAGTATAGTTATCAAGACTGCCCCTAAGATAAATGATACTGATGAGAGAATTAAGAAAAAGCGTGATGATTATAGTGGATATTATAGCTCACATAAAACAAAAATGAAGAGGATATTTTTAGTTGATGATAACTATGATCATACTGTTACTTTCAAAGTGGGATTGGAGCTTGCCGGATTTGAAGTTGATGCCTATAGTGATTCAGCAATAGCATTATCAAAATTCAAGCCGGATTACTATGATCTAATGCTGATTGATATTAAAATGCCCAAGATTGATGGATTTGGACTATATGAAAAGATAAGTAGAATAGACAATAAAGTTAAAGTATGGTTTATTACCGCATATGAAAGATTTGAAAAAGCGGAAAAAGAAGTTCCACCAAAATCAAGAGAGATGATATTAAATCATTTTGTTGAAAAACCTATTGAAATAGATATTTTAGTGAAACAAATAAAATCAGAGCTAGATTGAATCTTTAAAAAAGAAGGAAATTAGTACAATCTCTCTAATTTCACATTGTTTTGAAAATTGAATACAAGTTTTTCTGACGTTACAGTTACTAGGTCTGAGCTCATAAACTCTATCCATAAACACTTGTCATAGACTGGCTCTCCAACACAATCTGTCGTATTACAAATTGATATCTATAGATAGTAGCAATTAACGGATGAAAACCAATGTATTTAATTCAGTCAATCAACAGTGAGTTTTAACACATCGGACAACATCGGATTTTTTAACATGTCCGTGATAATTATATCGGAAAAAGTATTTTCTATTACAGATGTGCGGCCCGGACCCCGGATTATAAATATTATCTAAAACTAGACATATGATCTGTAGAATGGAAATTCAATGTACATAGAAACAGACCAGATGATGAGTCAGGCCGCGCCTATCAACAGTACCACGCTAATCACTTCGGCTATGAACGATTTCATTTGTCTACCAACCACGAAGCAGAATACATTGAATCATAACTTTTGTGGAGTGGTAATCAGCTTTCCGAATAATCGTGATTCCATCATTTTTATATGACCCATTACCATGTCTTCGAAAGGATAAACCGTATCTATTATTGCTTTTATTTTTCCTTTACTTGTCCACTTAATTACCTCTTCTAATCCTGCACGTGTTCCTTGAGTAGCTCCGATAAGATTAAGTCCTCTGAAGAAGAGATATCTCAAATCTAATTTTGAATCATATCCTGTTGTTGCTCCAGTAGATACTAAGGTACCGCCCGTATTTAAGAGACTAACTTCTTCTGCAAATACAGATTTTCCTATATGTTCAAAAATAATATCCACACCTTGATTATTTGTTAAACTTCTAACTTTCTTGTACCAATTAGACTCTCTATGGTTTACAACATGATCAGCACCTAATTTAATACATTTATCCATTTTTTCTTGCGTACCAGCTGTTGTGATAACATCACAATTGAACAACTTTGCAATTTGAATACCTGCTATTCCCATACCACTTCCACCTCCCATAATCAATACAGTTTGTCCTGGCTGAATATTAGCTCTAGTAACTAACATGTGCCAAGAAGTCATCCCTACCATAGAAATGGCCGCTGCATCTTGAAAAGAAAGATTATCTGGAATTTTTATGACATTGACCTCTGGTAAATATGTGTATTGGGCAAATCCACCCCATAAAGGACCGGTTTGAAAACCCCATACTTGTCTTTGACGACAGTCATATTCTTTGCCAGAAGTACAGTTGTTACATATTCTACATGTTAGATTGGGATGTCCTACTATTCTTTCTCCTTTTTTTACATGTAAAACATTTTCTCCGATATCTATTACTGTTCCCGAAACATCACTTCCAGAAATGTGAGGAAGAGGAATCTTGATTGGTTCTCCCCAAATTCCCCAAAGATCATTATAATTATAGGAGACTGCTTCGACTTTTATTAGGACTTGATTATACTTGATTTTTGGGATTTCTATATCTTCTATTTTTACAACTTTTCTTGGATCCTTATTATGCTCATGATATACAGCTGCCTTCATATATCTATAAAAAACGATATGAAATTTAAAGAATAGGTTTAGAAAATATTACAACAAATATATAAATAGAAAATAGTAATAACGCTAGCATAGAGATAGAAAGCAGTTATTTTTCATTACTGCTCTATCACAACGTCATGATTACATAACACTCAATTAAGTCCATTACTAGTTAAGGTTGCTATGTCATTTGCCCCAATCGAAAGGATTCGGGTGCGGGTGTTTGATCTACTGGTAAGATACAAAGGCGCACTATTCAAGACCTAAAATAATTTTTAACAAAGTTGCCAATAATAGTTACTGACCCGAATCTTGAAAGTACTGATACTGGTATATGTCATCGTTATTATCGTAGCCTTCTGCTGCATTTTCAAACAGCATATAATTATTGTGTCAGCAATTTCTATATACTTTAAAAATTATTTATTTAATTTTATACTGTCGCTTACAGCATTATTACAGTATAGTCAAGAAGGTAACTCACTTTTCAATAATATAGTAGAAGACTTACTATTTCACACACTTCATATTTCTTTTGAGAAGCTAGAATGACTCCGTATGTTCGTTCTTGTAGTGGGCTTTTAGTTCTTCTGTACTAGAGAATACCTTGTTGCAATCTTGACAAGTATTAGTAGTAGCTGATTTGTCTTTGTAGTCTTGTAAGTTCGGTCTTTCTTCTGGATTCATACTAGGTGCTACATCTTCAGTTTCTCTTTTCTCTGACATATGATAAGTATTGGATTACATTCTTATTTAGAGTTAATATTTAGCTAATTTGCTACTCAAGCTACTGCTAGAGATGCGAGATGAAGATATCAATTAAATATGATAGGACCCAGCGCTACAAGGGTATATGCGCTGATGGATTATCTAGGTATTAAAAGCCCCAATAATAACAACCTTCGTTATCAATAAAAATAAAAAAATAGTTACTCTGCTCTTCCCAGCGATTATTGTATAAATTCTGGCTATTTACTGCTATTTCTGACCTTTACCAGTTGGATTTGACGGAAGTCCTGTCTTGGGTGTACTAGCATTGATTTTTTCTTGTGTAGAAGCTGCTTTACCGGCGCTGGGATTCCCAATGTCCGTATTATTTCCTAGTATCTGGTTATTGGCCCCTGCCCCTAGTTGTGATAATTGTTTAGCACTTCCTGCACCACCAGTAGTCTTAGTCGTTGCATTTGTTGTTGTGGCATTTCCTGACTTCTGAGATTGGGTTTTATTTTGGGCATTAGCTTGAGAGCTGTAGGACAGTGACAATAGTAGAGCGGCGACTGTTACAAGTAACATCGTTGCTACTATTACTGTTCGTCTGTCGGTTGTACCCAATTTTTTTCTGCTGTTATGACTTATTTTGTGATCCATTACTGAGTAAAAGGCCATTATCCAACTTAACTATTTTATTTATAGGTATGTTTGGAGTTTCTGACTATATGATGACTTACAATGACTACTGTTAAAGCAGATAATCACCATATAAATAACATCGATGAAATTTGACATATAGATGTGAATCATGCGATCAAATATTCGATTCCAGTGAACAATTAGCATACCACCAAATCCAAGAACATGCGTCTAAAACAGACCTTACTAGCAATATCGATGCTGATCAGCGTACCAACAATATCAACGCTGATCGAGAGGAAAATGAAAGACAACAACAGGAAGAAGAACAGCAACCAAACGCTATAACAATGGCTGAGCATCTGAAAGACGAAGCATCTTTGCAAAAGAAAGCAAAACTGGGCGACGGAAGCAACATTACAGCAGAAGATAGGTAGTCAATTCAATTAAGAACCATCTATAGAACGATTCATTTCATGGAAAGTTAGTCAGTAAGGATAGTTTATTTTACGATATATTCTTTTTTCTATCGTCAACCTCTTGGCGTCTTTTCTGAAAATCTCCTATATCATATCTAGGCCCCATAGATGGATTACTGCCAGTATAATCACCCATGATCCCCAACACATATTCAAAATCGTTTAATTTCTTGAGAATTTCAAGTATTAGTCTCATGTGTGTTACATAGTGAGTGCCCTTATCATATATTCCAGGAACTGTGCCAGTAGTTGCTAATATGTGGTCTTTGCACTTTTGTGAATCTGTTCCTACTTTTGTAAAGACTTCTACGGTGTACATTGGTCCTTTGTTTTTATTTTTTACTGAGTCTTGGTACATGCGTAAAATCAAATCGTGTACAAGATATGGATCTACTTTAGGAAATATTTGGTGGTAGGAGGCTTCCATCTTCTCCTTCTGATTTCTCAGTCCCTGAAGTTCGTAAAATGCTTTGGACTCCATTTCTAACCGGTACCTGCACACCATCTGCATGTGAGACCCATAAAAGGAAGTAAGCTAATAAGTCCTATTCCGAGGAGCATTCCAGCGATACAGATTTTGTATTTTGTTATCTTGAACATATCTACCTATAGTTTAGCCTGCCAGGTATTACTATTATTCTCAGCAATCTTTTTTAGAAATTAACAAACGGTTTAATCTATCAGCAATGATTGAACAGTCTCCATCTATACCATCCATGTAGTTGTTGTCATCCTTCTCTTATCGTTGAGTGCCCAACGGCTACGAGCGGGAATATCTTCGTCGGCTAGATAGGCTGTGAAAAAGCATCGTATGACTAATAACGATGGTAGATGGCCCTTACACGATTTTGCTGCTATATTTGGTGGAATATTATAATTTTGAGTAATCCGCCATCCATAAAATAACTAGCAAACTTGTATAAGGTGCATGGTCCATAGCTAGTTCCAACAGTATTAGCGAATTGGCTTATAGCAGCATTCAGACATGTAGCAACACAGGGAACCCATATCTAACATATGTAGCATAGAATGTCATGTCCAAAGCCGATCTTCACAAGGGACTAAATTGAGCATACGAAATAACACTCAGCGTTAAAGGTAGAAAATCAGGTAGAGATATCCCTCGGCCAGTCTGGTTTGTGCATGAAGGCAACACTGTGTATTTGCTTCCAGTTCAAGGCTCTGACACCAACTGGTACAAGAATCTGCTAGTCGATCCGACGTTGAAGATTTCTTTAAATGGCGTAGAAATACCTGCAAGAGGTAAACCAATAACAGACACTAACAGGGCTGACGATATCGTGAGGAAATTCAAGTCTAAATATGGGGAAGGGGAAGTGAAAAAGTATTATACGAAATTTGATGTAGCCGTTGAAGTCCTACTATGACATATCTTCCTAGGAACTGATGTAGGCTAGGAATTAATTAATTTATTCAATGACACAAAATATGTAGAATGACAATGAGAAGTTGTTTTTAACATTCGCTAGCATTTAAAACCATAAAACTTCAATGCTAATCTAAAATCGTTATATGCAACTAGTAGCGAACCTGTTACGAGAATTAGCACAGATAGCGGCAAGACATTTGGGCCAATAGTGAACTTGTCAACTAATGGTACTATTGGGAAGTAGTAGCGGATAGAACCACATACCTTTTTTTCATTCTCTACTACCTTTTTTTGGCAGTAGATTCAGTATAAATTCAAAATGAAGTCAAAGAAAGAAAAAAGAGTGGAAGATAGTATGCTTTGCACATGATATTCAATCACGTCTTTGACGGGTTATCCAAATGGTACAAAATCAGCTTTTAGACAGGCTATTATCTCGGTAGTTCTTTTTACGGAAAGTCCACGCCACGCCACTAATTAAGATAAGTTGCAAAGCTGATTCTACAGGAGCAGAACCTCACTTAGACAGGTTGAAATAAAGCAATATTTACATGTGAATAGAAGAGGTTAGGAAGGGAAAACGCAAACGGGAGCAAATAGCCACTGCTGCTATTAATTCAAAATACAAGAACCCACTGGACATATACTACATAACTGACACTGTTATTTATCACAATAAAGTCTGTAGATTAAGCATAATGATACGATACTTATAGACAATCTGAGATACGTATCACACACATGTTCTACTAGGCTACAATAGTATCCTATGGCTGCATATAATTGTGTATGAATATGAACAAACAAAATACAAAGCATGTGGTTCTTATTGCGTTGAGTGGGACGTTAGCTATATTGGCTACAGTAGGCAATGGTCTATACGCAAATGCATTTTCCTCCTATACGGCAGTTAAACCAATTACAATATGGAGACCACATTCTTCTGATTTATCCAAACCTAGATTCTATTCGGGAAATCTATTCTCACTATTGTAGGACTGCTCTTGAAAATGATGAATTAGTGCTGCTACTTACTTACTATGAAACAGCTGATAGTGTCAGACAGACCTTGAAAGAGACTGGGATTGATGTAGAAAAGTATGAAATGGAAAGAAGCCTAATGATAATAGAAGATATTACACGGATATATTTTGGTTCTGGAGACGACTTCTTTTTCGTTCTTAATCTACTTAGTGATCGAATTGAAAAATGGGGTAAAAATGGTATTTCTGTATTTGCAGATATGGGCGTATTCTATCATTTTAACAATAAAGGTGCTCTAGTGAGATTTGAGAATTCACTGCCAGCTAAATTTGAAATTAAGCTAAAAAGGTTTTGTAGTTATCACATAAACGATTATGATAAACTTGAAGAACGAGAGTGGCATGACTTGTTAGAACACCACTATCTACGGGTAATAGTACCATCAGATCCCGGCAAATGACGTATTGCTTTAGTTTGATCTTACAATTCCTGTAAAATGATTTATTATTACTACCATTAATTTGAGTCTATAATCCTAAAGTCTAACTAAACAAAGTTCACGAGCAGTGATAATAATAGTGTAATGACACCATGCCAACCTTAATAATAGAGAGAATGAGCATTTTTGAGGTAAATGTGACACATCGACCTACACCTGGGATTATAATAACAGAAGACGATAGAGCGGTTAATTCACTTATTGCCTCAGTCTTTAAATTAAACGGGTACGATGCTTTTATGGCTCTTAAGGCTGAGGAATGTTTAGCCGAATTAAATGAATTGGATCTGCTACTAATAGTATCAATAAAAATTTGCAGCTGAACTACATATTTTCATTATTAATAAAAAAAATGTGTACGGTGTTATACAACTGTTTTAAACAATGTTACCTAATAGATGTACAATGGGAGAAGAAAAAATAGAAAAAAAGGAAAAGCAAGAAATAAAGACAGATGACTTTGGGAACGTGACTGAGCAAAAGACAGAACGTAAAGTAGAAAAGAAAGATTAACGTTCTCCGCGTTTTTACTATTTAGAAATTCCCAACCATGATGCAATTACTTGATAATGAATTAACAAACAAATCTTTATTATCTGATTTTACCATATAAGTGTGAAGATACTATAGATGTTCTTTAAAAACCCTAGTCCCAGGAAGAAGAAAACAAAACAAACAAACAACAATACGAAAGATAGATCTGATAAGAACAAAGAAGCTTTTAAAGTAGGCTCTTCAATTGCTAAGTTGATAACATCTTCTTGGAATTCCCAAGAAAAACCAGCGAAAGTCTACCTCTTTAACCGACGAGTTCATCATGGTGGGATTGGATCCTTGCTAGGATTGTCAAATCTTCTCAAAAAGTCTCAACCAATTCCTACAGGAATTTTATCAGGATTAGGCGAGGGTCTAGCAAAGGATGATTATGCTGATAGAGATGAATGGTTCAATTTCGAGAAAAAGTACGATAATACTTTAGTACCAAAAACAACAACAACGACTTCGTCAACAGATACCGATTTATCATCTGCAGACGTCAGTAATGATAATACCAAGTCGCTGCAAGATGATAATAGTACAAGGACTATCGAGGGAACGAAAGTGTCATCATCAAATAATCTAGATGAAGAGAAACAATAACCTATTGGCCTATTGGTAAATTATTAGCTTTGCTCCAAAAGGAAATAGAGAAGCCTATTTTGATCCACTGCATCTTGTAGTGTAATAATAGTAATAATATTGGCAGCGTCGTACAATTGTTAAGCCAGCGAACTGGAGAATTTATACATTTTAGGTGGGAAACTCCAGACCATTTTACCCCAAGGACAAATAAATCAGAAGATGAAGATGGAGGCTTCTTACCGCAAAATCTGAGGATCTTGAGCAAACATGGTTATAGCTCGTATATCATGCTGTTCTAATGTTACAGGGCCTATTGCTATTACTGCGAAAAGCACCTTCAGCAATACAACAATGATTATGATTACTACCACAACAACTATTATAGTCCAAAGAAGTCCGAATACCATAAACTGAATAGGCTCTAATGCTTTATTAGGATCTATGATAATGTCTTAAGTACAAATCAGCCTTCGGCAATTCTAGTATTATTACTAAACAATAATTCGATTTTTATTATTGGCTGACAGTGTGGTTGATGCTATTATCAGATTCATCATTCTCTCGTGTAGATTCAAACTAACAACTGTGTATCGACAGACCGAAGAAAATGAAAGACATGAACAAATAGCTACCATCGTTTTGATGATTGTTTTCCTATGCTAACTCAGCCTTACTCCTATCATCAAATTCGGGTCCTAAGAACGGAAATAAAGACACAAAACACACCTTAACATTATCATCTCCTCTCTTCATCATATCGTAAAGTTCATTACCATACATCTTTGGCATATTAAAATCAGGGAGACAGTCCTAGCCTAATTTGATTTGTTGCCACATCTGTTATACCATTTGTATTTAATGATTGTTGTCTAGCTACTTTAGTTGTAGCCGTTAAGTATATTGTAGAACATAGGAAAGATAATGAAAGATAATAATGAGTAATTATAAAGACAAAAGGTGAAAAATCTGATGAATCATCCAATGTTGATGCATCCCTTGCATGCGAACAATGTGGAAAAAAGTTTAGTTCTCGTCAAGAACTCAAAGAATATACACACTGATCAAAAACAACTAGTTTATCATTGCTTAAGACTACCATCATCTAACTTACTTCCAGTTTATCATTTTTGTTTTTTGTTTGTTATTATGTATTGCTAGAGTCCTTATTGAGAAAAATTGGATGTTGAGAGCCACTCCAAAGGATGTATTCAAATCTGAATTTGCCTGTCTAACCAACCAGCAATCAGGTTTTTTGATATTTTAAAATACTATAAAGTTTACCTTTTCTATAATGTATTTTGCCGTGGTAGGACATTATTCTTATTGAGCGGTGATATGTGTGGTCGGCTGCGAGTCTACACTAAATCCTTCAAAAAACAACAAAAAGAAGAAGATATTATTCGTTGATGATGACCTTGATACTACTTGGCTTTCCAAAAGAGTTCTAGAACGTAATGGATTTGAAGTCCAAACATTTGAAAGTCCTATGTCAGCATTGGAGAATTTTAAACCTGGTTCATATGATCTATTACTGACCGATATTAAAATGAGAGAGATGGATGGTTTCGAACTTTATGATAAACTAAGAAAACTGGATAGCAACATTAATGTCTGCTTTCTAACAGCAGCCCAAGAATATTATAACAAATACAATGAACGTTATTCTTGGCTACAGAAAAAATGTTTTATAACAAAACCAATTACGCTAGAGAATCTAGTAAATACAATAAATTCAATTTTAAGTTAGCTAGCCCATCTGTTATTATCAATAATCTTTTTAACTAGGATATTCTCAATAAAGGATGCCATTTGAGTCAGCTACAGCAAGAGCAAGATTTAACAGTTCTCAAACCAAGTATTTCTTCCCAGAAGAAAAGAATCTTGGTAGTAGACGATGAAGTTGATATTACAACGATCTTTAAACTAGCTTTAGAAAGTGTGGATTTTCAAGTAGACGTCTATAACGACCCATTGTTAGCATTATCTGACTATAAAGCTGGTATGTATGACCTATTGTTATTTGATATCAGGATGCCAGGGATGAATGGATTTGAACTGTATAGAAAAATAAAAGATATAGAAGAGGAAGAGAAGAAAGTTAA
>Ga0193723_1000350_pt1 | contig 17828 bp, 16 predicted proteins | sample H2m2metaG_FD_143042 | JGI IMG/M metagenome (GOLD analysis project Ga0193723, IMG submission 143042) | Soil microbial communities from a riparian zone of the East river system, Colorado, United States - H2m2 | ecosystem: Environmental > Terrestrial > Soil > Riparian zone | place: USA: East River...
ATCGTACTGCTCGGCGTTCCCGTCTATTTCATCTGGCGCAAAGTTGAGTCTGCACCAGCTCGCTGAGCACGACGCTGGCCCCTTCGGGCCGGCCGCTATTCACCCTCGGAGAATTCAAGAATGAATCGGAAGTTTGCAGTGGTTGTTCGTACGCTCAGTTTCGTTCTCGCCCTGGTCGCGGCATTCGCAGTGCGCACGGCAAGCGCTCAGGGGGTTTCTGAAAACCGCCCCGATAGCGCCATGGCGGCAGCCGCGACCGGGACCGCCCAGCCGGTGCAGGTGGAGCACAAGCCCGGCGGCGAGGCGAATCTCATCATCCCCGACCTGTCGCAAGTGAGCTTCCTGGGTGGCATTCACGGGCGTTCGCTGCTGATGGGCGGTCTGGTCATCTGCGCGCTCGGACTTCTGTTCGGACTGGTGTTCTACAGCCAGCTCAAGCGCATGGCCGTGCACGAATCGATGCGCGAAGTCTCCGAGCTGATCTACGAGACGTGCAAGACGTATCTGATCACGCAGGGGAAGTTCATTCTGATCCTCGAGCTTTTCATCGGCTTCGTGATCCTGCTGTACTTCGGATTCCTGTTGAAGTTCGCGCCGATGAAGGTTGCGATAATTCTGCTCTTCAGCCTTGTCGGCATCGCGGGCAGCTACGGCGTGGCCTGGTTCGGCATCAGGATCAACACGTTCGCTAATTCCCGCACGGCCTTCGCGAGTCTTCGCGGCAAGCCTTACCCCTGCTACTCAATTCCGCTCAAGGCGGGCATGAGCATCGGCATGCTCCTCATCAGCGTCGAGCTGGTGATCATGCTGTTCATCCTGCTCTTCATTCCCGGTGATTACGCGGGTCCTTGCTTCATCGGCTTCGCGATCGGCGAATCACTGGGCGCGGCGGCGCTCAGAATCGCGGGCGGAATCTTCACCAAGATCGCGGACATCGGGGCCGACCTGATGAAGATCGTCTTCAACGTGAAGGAAGACGACCCGCGGAACCCGGGCGTGATCGCAGACTGCACCGGCGACAACGCCGGAGACTCAGTTGGCCCGAGCGCCGATGGGTTCGAGACCTACGGCGTCACGGGTGTCGCGCTCATCTCGTTCATCGTGCTTGCGGTGACCCAGCCGGCGGTGCAGGTGCAGCTGCTGGTGTGGATCTTCGTGATGCGTATCATGATGGTGGTGGCGAGCGGACTCTCCTATCTGATCAATGAGGCGGTCGCGAGAGCGAGATACGTCAACGCCGACGAAATGAACTACGAGTCGCCGCTGACCTCGCTCGTGTGGCTGACATCGCTGCTCTCCGTTGCGCTCACCTATCTCGTCTCCTACATGCTGCTCCCCGATCTCGGCGATGGCTCCCTCTGGTGGAAGCTTTCGACGGTGATTACCTGCGGCACGCTGGCCGGAGCAATCATTCCCGAGCTGGTGAAGGTGTTCACCTCGGTAGACTCGCGTCACGTCCGGGAGATCGTGACGTCGTCGCGAGAGGGCGGAGCATCGCTCAACATTCTGTCCGGACTCGTGGCCGGAAACTTCAGCGCGTATTGGATCGGCATGGCGATCATGTCGCTGATGGCGATCGGCTTCCTCGTGAGCACCACCGGCTTTGGCACCCTGATGATCGCCCCAGCGGTGTTCGCGTTTGGTCTCGTAGCCTTCGGGTTTCTGGGGATGGGCCCGGTCACCATCGCGGTCGATTCGTACGGCCCGGTTACTGACAATGCCCAATCCATTTTCGAGCTGTCACAAATCGAGCAGGTACCCGGCATCAAGCAACAACTGAAAACCGAGTACGGCATTGATCCACAGTTCGAGAGGGCGAAAGATCTGCTCGAGGCGAACGACGGAGCGGGCAACACGTTCAAGGCGACGGCCAAGCCGGTTCTCATCGGCACCGCTGTCGTTGGTGCCACGACGATGATCTTCTCGATCATCCTCGGCCTTACGCATGGATTGCAGCCAGAGTTCATCGCCAACCTTTCAATTTTGCACCCGCCGTTCCTGCTCGGACTGATCGCGGGTGGAGCGATGATCTACTGGTTCACGGGCGCATCCACCCAGGCAGTCACCACCGGCGCGTACCGCGCGGTCGAGTTCATCAAGGCCAACATCAACCTCGCGAGCTCCGCGAAAGCGTCAGTTGCGGACAGCAAGGAGGTCGTGAGGATCTGCACGAAGTACGCGCAGGAGGGGATGTTCAACATCTTCCTCACAGTCTTTTTCGCTACGCTCGCGTTTGCGTTCATCGAGCCGTATTTCTTCATTGGGTACCTGATCTCGATCGCGCTGTTCGGTCTGTTCCAGGCAATCTTCATGGCGAACGCTGGTGGCGCCTGGGACAACGCCAAGAAGATCGTCGAAGTGGAGCTGAAGCAGAAAGGAACGCCGCTTCACGCTGCGACGGTGGTAGGTGACACCGTAGGCGACCCGTTCAAGGACACGTCATCGGTCGCGCTCAACCCGATCATCAAGTTCACGACGCTGTTCGGTTTGCTGGCGGTGGAGCTCGCTGTCTCATTGACCGCGGACAAGGGTGCGACGCTGACTCACATTCTGTCTGCGATCTTTTTCCTCATCTCAGTGACGTTCGTGTGGCGCTCGTTCTACGCCATGCGAGTAAAGACTGGTGTCACCTGAGCTTTCGAAATGACAACTTTACCCCGGCGGCCGATTACCCCGCCGGGGTAAACCTTATCCCCACCTGAAATGATGCGATCACTGTTCGCGCGGAAGCCCATCGCGGAGCTTATCGCGGAAGGCGAGGATCCAAATGGCCTGAGGAGGGTGCTCGGGCCGGGCGACCTCATCATGCTCGCGATCGGCGCGGTGATCGGAGCCGGAATCTTCTCCTCGATCGGAACGGCCGCGGCCGGTGAGATACTACCCTCGGGCGTCGTCGTGCGATACGGAGCGGGTCCGGCTCTCGTCATCTCCTTCATTCTTCTCGGATTCGTGTGCGGATTGGCGGCACTCTGCTACGCCGAGCTGGCGTCGATGATTCCGCAGGCCGGGAGCGCGTACGCGTACTCGTATGCGACGCTCGGCGAGATGATCGCCTGGATCATCGGCTGGGATCTGATCCTCGAGTATGCGGTCGGAAACATCGCCGTCGCGGTCGCTTGGGGCGGTTACTTCAACTCGTTGCTCACGGCGTTCGGGATAAACCTGCCGGCCTGGATTACTCACGGTTACCGGACGGCGCTATTGAGCTCCGACCCGGCCGTCCACTCGCTGCTCCAGACCGCTCCGCGATTCGCCGGCATCCCGGTGCTCGTGAACATTCCGGCTTTTCTCATCGTGATGGCCATCACTTGGCTGCTGATGCGTGGTGTCCGCGAAAGCGCCCGCGCCAACAACATCATGGTGGTCATCAAGCTGCTGGTGCTGACGCTGTTCGTCATCGTCGGCGCCATGCATATCGATACGTCCAACTATGTCCCGTTCGCGCCGAACGGCTGGCGCGGAATTCACCAGGGCGCGGCGATCGTTTTCTTTGCGTACATCGGCTTTGACGCCATCTCGACGGCCGCTGAGGAAACAAAGAATCCACAGCGCAACATGCCGATTGGCATACTCGGAGGCCTGGCGATCTGCACCCTCATTTACGTCATCGTTGGCTTCGTGGCGACCGGGATGGTGCCTTACCAGGAGCTCAGAGCGTCTGATCCGCTGGCCAAAGCGCTGACTCTCGCAGGAATGCAGACCGCGAGCTGGATCGTCTCTCTCGCCGCGGTCGTCTCGCTGACCGCTGTTCTTCTGGTCTTCCAATACGGCCAGCCGAGGATCTTTTTCGCCATGGCGCGTGATGGCCTGCTTCCAAGATGGGCGGCGAAGGTTCATCCGAAGACGCGGGTGCCGCACATTACCACCCTCATCACGGGCATCGCTGTAGCTCTCGGCTCTCTCCTCGCGGACGAGAACGAGATTTACGATCTGACAAACATCGGCACGCTGTCCGCTTTTGCGATCGTCTGTATCGGCGTGCTCGTTCTGCGATACAAGGAACCAGATCGGCCGCGGCCGTTTCGCGTTCCACTCGTCTGGCCAGTGACCCTGGTGGGCGCGGGCGCCTGCATTTACGTGATGTTTGGCCTTCCTGTCAGAGCGTGGGAACGGTTCGGCATCTGGCTCCTGATCGGCCTCGCGCTCTATCTTGCCTACGGCTACGCCCACTCGACTCTGCGTCGCGGATCGAAGCCGGTGCCGGTGCAACCACCACCTCCGATCGAGCGTTGATCGGCTCGCCGGTCAACACAACAACATGGGCATGATTTTCCGGAATCTTAGACGCGTCTCGCTCACGTCGTGGATAATTATCGCGATGGTGGTCGGCGTGATCGTCGGCTGGGCGTTTCCGGCGTTCGCGGTGAATCTCAAGCCGCTGTCGACGATCTTCCTCAGGATGATCAAGTCGATCATCGTGCCGATCATCTTCGGCACGCTGGTCGTTGGAATCGCAGGCCACGGCGACGACATGAAGCGCGTCGGCCGCCTGGCGCTCAAGTCCATCATCTATTTCGAGATCGTCACCACGATCGCGCTGTTCATCGGACTTGGCGCCGCCAATCTCGTCAGACCCGGCGTCGGCGTGACCATCCATGCTTCGCCAGATCAGGGACAGCAGCTCTCGCAGGCCGCGCCGACGGGAATGGGTTTTCTCGAGCACGTCGTCCCGCAAAGCTTCTTCGAGGCCGCCAGCAAGAACGAAGTGCTGCAGGTCGTGTTCTTCTCGATTCTCTTCGCTGTCGCTCTGTCACAGGTTCGCGGACGGCCGAAGGAAATCGTTCTGGCCGGGTGTGAAGGGCTGGCCGAGGTGATGTTCAAGTTCACCGCGATCGTGATGCGCTACGCGCCGATCGGTATCGGGGCAGCGATCGCGGTAACTGTGGGCCACAGCGGGTTGGGCGTGCTCGTGAACCTCGGAAAGCTGATTCTTACTCTGTACGGCGCCCTGATCGTCCTTGTGCTGGTTGTGTTCGTTCCGGTAGCCATGATGGCTCGCGTTCCGCTCAAGCGCTTTGTCCTCGCCGTACGCGAGCCGGCGCTCATTGCGTTCTCGACGACGTCGTCAGAGGCAGCGCTCCCGCGCGCGATGCAGATCATGGAAGCCTTTGGCGTTCCGAGGCGGATCGTCGCCTTCGTGATGCCCACAGGCTATTCGTTCAACCTCGATGGGTCTACGCTCTACCTTGCGGTCGCATCGATGTTCGTGGCCCAGGCCGCGGGGGTGCACCTGTCGTTCGGACAGCAGCTGGCAATGATGCTGACGCTGATGATCACGAGCAAAGGAGTGGCTGCGGTGCCGCGCGCTTCGCTCGTGATCCTGGCGGGAACGCTTCACACCTTTGGACTGCCCCTGGAAGGAGTCGCCATCATCCTCGGGGTCGACGAGCTGATGGACATGGCGCGAACGAGCGTGAACCTGGTGGGCAACTGTCTGGCGACAGTCGTGATGGCTAGGTGGGAAGGTGAATTCGTCGAGCCGCCGCCCGAAGGGCTCCCCGCACCGGAAGCACTTCTTCCGCTCGAACCTGTGCCCCCGGCACAGCGGACTTCAGGCGCTGCTCCAGCCGCTTCCTGAGCGGCGACCCGCGCTCCATCAACCCGCCGCTGAACGCCACCGCAACTGCCGCGCGCTCGTCCGTGAATAGCTGACGCGACAACGCGCGGATGTGCAACACGAGCTCCTCGGCGGCGAGAGTCAGCAGTGCATTTGCTCGCGGATCCCCGGCATTCGCAGTGCTGAACACTACCGGCACCAGAGTGGCAAACGCCCGCGCATCCGCGGTCGCGGCCCACGGGATCAGGTCCTGGACGTCCTCGCATTGGGTAGCCGCGAGAATGGGGAAGAGAAGAGCAGTGGGCGGCTCTCGTCCATCGCTCGATGCAGCAACGATCCCGAGTGCACGGCGTCCGATCCAGCCACCGCTTCCTTCGTCGCCGAATACCGGACCCCAGCCGCCACAGCGGACGACCTCGCCCGCCGGGCTGCGGCCGTACGCGATCGAGCCTGTACCCACGACGAGCAGAATCCCGGCCCGATCCTCGAGGGCGTCGTACATGGCGATCAAGCCGTCGGAATCGATGACGACCTCTTCGGCGAGCTCCTTTGCATCGAGCGCGGCGTGGAGCGCCTTTCGCTCCTCATCTCTGCCCGCGCCGGCTACACCGCAATAGAGAACTCGGGGAAGGATTGCACCCGGCTGGGCGATCTCCGCCAGTGCTCGTGTCACCAGATCGCCAATGACGTCAGCGGACCGCGCCGCTTCTCCCGGAACGACTGCGGACTTGGGACCATCGAGCGTCGTCAGCACTTCGCCCTCGGCCGTTCCGACCATGACGCGTGTCTTCGAGCCGCCGCCGTCGACGCCGATGACGATGTCGCTCACTTCCAGCGGTCGCCTCCGGTCGGGGCCGCGTGGGTGTAGGAGGAGAGCACGCCGACTCCGATCGTGAAGGTCGTACCGATGAGAACGTACCACGGAAACGCGATGTGGGAGAGCGTCAGCAAGAAGGCGGTCATCGAAGGAAAGAATACCGTCATCTGCTTGGAGAACACCACAAAGCTCATTGCGATGATGCCGACCGCCATCCCCAGAATTGCATCGCGCTGAATCGCCCGTCGCCACAGCATTCCAAGGAAGAATCCCCCGAGGAGTGCGCCGTAGGTGAAGGATGCTATGGAAAGCGCGATGACGACGACCGGCGTTCCTTGCTGCTTGTACAGGAGAGCCGCAATCAGGAGTGCCACTCCCCAGAACAGCGTAAAGATCTTCGCCATCCTGAGTGTTCTCGGATCGTCGGCCGACCGCTTGGAAATCGGGAGGTAAATGTCGTGGGTCGTCGAGGCGGCAAGAGAATTCATGGCGCCGGAGTGAGCGCTCATGGTGGCAGCCAGGACCGCCGCGACGATCAACCCCCTCAGTCCGTTCGGCATCGAGTCGACGACGAACGTGGGGAAGATTGAATCGGGAACCGCGAACGGCCGCGCCTGATACAACACGTACAATCCGATTCCTATCATCAGGAAGAGCGTGAACTGAAAGAAGACCGCGATGCCGCTGCCAATGAGCGCCTTGCGCGACTCCCTCAGGCTCGATGCAGCGAGCAGCCGCTGCACGATCAGCTGGTCGGCGCCGTGCGAGGCCATCGACAGGAACGCGCCGCCGATCAAGCCCGCGAACAACGTGTACGGCTTGTCGAATCCAAAGTAGACATCGATGACTTTGAGCTTGCCCGCGGCGCCGGCCTGACTGAGTATCGCGCCCCACCCGCCGCTCACGCCCTTGCCGATCAGGTACAGGGCAGAAAAACCACCGAGCAGGTAGACGCTTGTCTGAAGGACGTCGGTCCAGACGACCGCCCGCATCCCGCCGTGATAGGTGTAGAGCAGAGTGAGGGCGCCAAGGACGAGGATGGCGACGGGCATGACGTAGTGCTGCGGCACGGCCGGGCCGATGATCAGCGCAATGGGAATAGCCGTCGCAAAAACGCGAACCGAATCGGCGAACGCGCGGGTCACCATGAACACGATCGAGGCGAATCGGCGTGTGCCGACGCCGAAGCGTTTCTCGAGGAGAGCGTAGGCGGTGACCAGATCGCCCTGGTAATAGCGCGGCAGCAATGTGTAAGCGACAACTATTCGGCCGATGAGATAGCCAGCCGCGATCTGTAAAAAGCCGAGGTTGGTGGTGTACGCGAGCCCCGGAATGCTGATGAAAGTCAGAGCACTGGTCTCGGTTGCGACCACCGAAAACAGAACTGCCCACCACGGGATCTGGTGACCCGCTACGAAATAGTCCTTGGCGTCTTTCTGGTTGCGACCGAGCCAGATTCCAAGCGCGGTGGTGGCGATCAGGTAAGCCACCAGTACAACAAAATCGAGGGCGGTGAAATTGGTTTTCATTTCACCGCCCTCGAGTTGTACTGCAGACCAGCAGAGAGTTTACGCAGAGAAAGAGCTTCCGCAGCCGCAACCGCCGGTCGAATTCGGATTCTTGAAGGTGAAGCCCGAGCCCTGCATGGACGTCACGTAATCGATCGTGACCCCGTTCAGGTACTGCGCCGAAAATGGATCGACGAAGACACTGAAGCCTTCGCGGGGAATGATAATGTCGTCTTCGGCAGCGCGGTCCTCGATGACCAGGCTGTATTTGAACCCGCTGCAGCCGCCGGGCTGCACGCTAACGCGGAGGCCGCCCTGCTCAGCAGTGACGCCCTCGGCATCCATAAACTTCTTGACCTCGACGCCAGCATTAGACGTGACGGTGAGATCGATTTCAGGCTGTGACGAAACGGACATTTATCCTCCAGTACTACATGAATTTACGCGGGAACACCCATTCCGGGTAGTGTTGCAGGCTCCTCCCGGAACGACCGTGCTATCCAGCTGAAGGCAATGACGGCGATGGCCAGCATCACCAGCCCCTGAAGCAGATTTCCCAGTACGATCTTACCGATCCCGAACAACGATGAATACACTGCCACGATGCCGGCGATCCAGTTCGTCCAGGCAAGCGCGCCGCCGGGAATGCTCTCCCGCCCGAACCCAATTCGTTGCGACACCACGGCCCAGCCGGGGCCTCCTGGCCTCACCCGCCTATAGAACGCTTCCAGGACTCGATCGGGCTCGGGTTTGGTAGCGAAGGTCACCCCTAACCAGACGACTGTACTCACCGCTACGGTAACGAGCATTACCCAGGCATCGGCGCGGAGGTCGCCAGCGGGGAATCGGGGCTTGATGATGTTGATCGCGGAAACGGAGACGATGAACGAAGCGATCATCGCGCTGATTTCGCTCCAGGCGTTGATGCGCCACCAGTACCAGCGGAGAATCAGAACGAGCCCCGTTCCGGAGCCTAGCGCGAGCAGGAATTTCCAGGCGCCCTCGATCGTGCCGAGGTAGTGGGTGACGACCGCGGAGGCGAGAAAGAGGAAAACCGTGGCCCACCGTGAAATCTTCACGTAATGCTTTTCGCTTGCGTCCTTCTTCAGGAAGCGCTTGTAGAAATCATTGACCAGGTACGACGCGCCCCAGTTGAGCTGGGTGCCGACTGTCGACATGTACGCCGCCGCGAAGCCCGCCATCATGAACCCACGCCAGGGCGTCGGAAGAAGATCCACGAATGCCTGCACGTAAGCCGCTTCGTGATCGTGGGTCGGTCCAATCCCGGCCGGATAAAGGAGCACGGTGCAAAGCCCGGTGATGATCCACGGCCACGGTCTGATCGCGTAGTGCGCGACATTGAAGAAAAGAGTGGCCAGCACCCCGTCGCGCTCCGTCTTGGCGGAGAAAATCCGCTGCGCCACGTAGCCACCACCACCTGGCTCGGCGCCCGGATACCACGCGGCCCACCACTGCACGGACAGGAAAACCGCCAGAGCGAGGAGAGGCATCCACGCATACGCCTCTATTCCGGTGGCCGTAATCTTCACCGGAAGCACCGACAGAGCTGCGTCGGCACTTCCGAAATGAGTCGTCAGACCTTCCTTCAGCTTGTCCATTCCGCCGACGGCGCGGACTGAGAACACGGCGAGGACGATCACCGCGCTCATCTTGATGACGAACTGCACGAGATCGGTCCACAGCACTGCCCACATTCCCGCGCCCGCGGAGTACGCAACCGTAATGATGAAGCAGATCGCGACAGCGATGACCTCACCAGCCACATTGAATCCCAGCAGGTTGACGTCACGGAGGCCGAGTGAGATCGTGAGGATCTTGATCATCGCCTTGGTCACCCAGCCGAGGATGATCAGATTGATCGGAATGGCGAGATAGAGCGCGCGAAATCCGCGCAGCACCGCCGCCGGCCGGCCGCTATACCGGATCTCGGCAAACTCGACGTCGGTCATGACGTGGGCGCGCCGCCATAGCCGCGCAAAGAAGAACACGGTGAGCATTCCGCTCATCAGCATGTTCCACCACAGCCAGTTTCCGGCGACGCCGTGGGCCGAGACCAGACCCGTGACGACGAGTGGCGTATCGGCGGCGAACGTCGTCGCGACCATCGATGCGCCCGCCAGCCACCATGTGACCTGGCGCCCGGAGAGGAAGTATTCGTTGAGGCTCTCGCCCCCGCGTTTGGTGAAGTAGAGTCCGATGCCTACGGACAGAATGAAGTAGGCAGCGACAATCGCCCAGTCGATCGCAGTTAGCGCCATAGGTGGTGGATTGAGTGTCCAGGCCAGACGTTTGCGTTACTCTCGACGGCCGGTCAACGGACCGGAACGCGAGAGAGTATCATATGGTACCACCGACACGACAACTTACCGGACAATTATCGATGATGCGATACCATCGGCTGCTCGCAGTATTCCTTCCCCTCTGCAGCGCCTGCGTTGTCACGAGCAAGAAGATCGACCCCACCTCCGAGCTCGCCGAGGCGAAGGTCAGGCCGGGCATAACGGTACTGCTGCGCGACAGCATACAACTGATTCGCGGAAAGCGCATCGGTCTCCTTACCAACCAGACGGGAATCGATGAAAGGGGAGCCTCCGACATCGATCTCCTGAGAGAGAAACGAGCGCGCGACGCCGGGGTCACACTCGTTCAGCTTTTCTCGCCGGAGCACGGGCTGCGTGGGACGGAAGACCGCGAGGATATTGCCAGCGGAATCGATGCCACGAGCGGGCTGCCGGTCTACTCGCTGTACGGCAAAGAGACGATGGCACCGCCCGACAGCATCCTCCGCTCGCTCGACGCCCTGGTGTTCGATCTCCAGGACATCGGGACGAGGACCTGGACCTACGTCGGAGCGATGATCTACTCGATGCGCGCGTCGGCGCGGGTGGGAAAGCCCATCATCGTGCTCGACCGGCCGAATCCAATCACTGGCTACATCATTGAGGGTCCGAGTCTCGACAGCTCGCTGGCGAACCCGAACGATCCCGCCCCGGGACGCCCGGGTCAGGCGTACGCACTCTGGCCGATGCCGCTTCGACATGGGATGACCATGGGCGAGCTGGCCCGCTACTACAATGACGTGTTGAAGATTCACGCCGATCTCCACGTCGTGCCGGTGCAAGGATGGCGTCGCGACGTCTGGTTCGACCTCACCGGCCTGCCGTGGGTGAAGCCGTCGCCGAACATGCCTTCTCTGCAGAGCGCGATGCTGTACCCCGGTCTGGTCGCGTTCGAAGCGACCAACCTCTCGGTGGGACGCGGGACGCCCGAGGCATTTCAGCGCGTTGGGGCGCCATGGCTTAACGCAGCCGCCACGGTAGCGATCCTCAAGGATCGCGAGATCCCGGGCGTTCGCTTCTTCGCTGAGTCGTTCACACCAGTCAATCCGACCGACCAGAAGTATGGGGGCCAATCGATTCCGGGGATCAAGATCACGGTGATCGGACGCAGCAACCTGCAGGCAGCTCGAGTCGGAGCGAGTCTGCTGTGGGCGATCAACAAGACCGCGGGAACCAGGCTCACGATCCGCAATCGCGATTTCGATCTGAGATTCGGATCGCCCGCAGTGCGGGAAGCGCTCCTGCGCGGAGATGATCCCGATGTGTTGATCGACCGGGAGTACAGGGCGGCGTACGCATTTAGAGAGGCTACGAGGCAATACCTCATTTATAGGTAACTGCAACTGCCACAAAAGATGCGAGGTGTCAGAAGCATAGTTGCCGGGTGTGAGTGCGCGACTCACACCTGAGAACTACGCTTCTGTGACCTCGCATCTTTAGTTGCAGTCGGGTTTCCCCTGAAGCACAGCTCTTGCAACGCCTGGCCCTGTCCGAATCGAACAAAACGAAAACTGGAGGCCCCAGCATGCGTGTTCTCATGGTCTCGCTGTCGATGCTCGCGCTCACGGCGTGTGGACCGCGGCAGGTCGAAGTGCGCACCGGTCCCGAGCCAGCAGCTGAAGTCGCGATTCATCTGACCAACAATCTCAGTCAGGCGGTCAACGTCTATGTCGTCAGCGGCGGCAACGACATCTTCGTCAAACAGGTCGCGGCGAACAGCGTCGAGCACGTTCCTGTCGCTGGCGTTGCGGCCGGCTCGACGGTGAATCTCCGTGCGGTCACAGTCGACGGAACCAAGACTTACACGAAGAACAACGTCACGCTGTCGAGCATGTACGACTGGCGCTTGCCCTGACGAACAGACGTCTCGACAGTTGGGGCCACTGGTGGCGATAGCTCGTTGAAGGGCTTAATTTTACGGGGCCGTCGTATGTATCGCGACGGCCCTTTCTTCTGCGCCGTCAGCCGGTTGAGCCGGCGCGTCGGCTAGCTCCTGCTCACCGCGGCCACTGCTGAATGCCAACTCCCACTGACTATGCGAAGAAAGGAGCGCTCCGCGCCATAGAGCCGGCTATCAGCTTCCTCGCACGCCACAACGTCAGTCCAAATGCAATCACGACAGTCGGCACCCTCCTGACCGTCGCGGCAGGCGTAGTCTACGGCACCGGCCACATCATGACCGCGGGCTGGATCATGGCGGTGACGGCGTTCTTCGACGTCGTGGACGGAGAAGTGGCGCGCCGAACGGGACGATCGACCGTGTTCGGCGCGTTTTACGATTCTACCCTCGATCGCGTGGCCGACGGAGCGCTGATGGCGGGCCTCACGGTTTTCTACGCCACGAATCCAATACACCACAACATCTACATGATGGTGGTCTGTCTCGTCGGGATCATCGGTACGTTCCTCGTCTCGTACACCCGTGCCCGTGCCGAATCGCTCGGCATCGATGCCAAGGTCGGCGTCATGCAGCGTCCGGAGCGAATAGTGTTGTTGTCGGCCCCGCAAGCGCTGTTCGGGCTTTTCTGGAACGGGTGGGTACTGATCGGCATCGTCGTTCTTCTCAGCGTCACGGCGTGGATCACAGCGGTCCAACGGATCGCCTTCGTGCATCGCTTTACACAGCACCCGGACACAAAGCCGATCCGCATGGTCAGCGATCCGGCCTCTCCCGCGAAACCGACGGGAATTGCGGCTTCACGCCGCGCGCAATCCTAATCACATACGGAGCAGAAATTGGGCAGATCGTCATCTGGTGACGCCCCTAAATCCATAGCCCCGGCAACCGGCCGCTTGGGCATACTGACACCGGGACTCGGTGCAGTCGCAACAACATTCATGGCGGGAGTAGAAAGCATTCGGCGCGGACGCTCCAAGCCGATCGGATCGCTGACGCAGATGGCGACGATCAGGCTCGGGAAGAGAACGGACAAGAACTCCCCCCTGATCAAGGATTTCGTTCCTCTGGCGAAGCTGGACGACATCGTGTTCGGCGCGTGGGATCCGATCCCCGACGACGCGCTCACGGCGGCCAAGAAAGCGGGCGTGCTCGAGGAACGCGACATCGAGCCGATCGCGGATTTTCTGCGCAAGATCAAGCCGATGCCCGCCGTCTTCGACAACAAATACGTCACCCGCATTCACGGCACCAACGTCAAGAAGGGAAAGACAAAGCGCGATCTGGCGGAACAGCTGCGACAGGACATCCGCGACTTCAAGTCGAAGAACAAGTGCGATCGCATCGTGATCGTGTGGTGTGCTTCGACCGAGATCTTCATCAAGCCCGGCCCGCAGCACGCTACGATCGAGCAGTTCGAGAAGGCGATGGACAAGAACGACGACGCCATCGCGCCATCGATGCTGTACGCGTACGCCGCGATCATGGAGGGCGTTCCTTTCGCCAACGGCGCGCCGAACCTGTGCGTCGACACCCAGGCGCTGATCAAGCTGGCGCAGGATCGCGGCGTTCCCATTTCCGGCAAGGATTTCAAGACCGGACAGACGTGGATGAAGACCATCGTCGCGCCCGGGCTCAAGGCGCGCATGCTCGGGCTTGCCGGGTGGTACTCCACCAACATCCTCGGCAATCGGGACGGCGAGGTTCTCGACGACCCGCAGTCGTTCAAGACCAAAGAGGAATCCAAGCTCAGCGTCCTGCACACGATTCTGCAGCCCGAGCTCTATCCGGACCTGTACAAGGATTTCTCCCACGTCGTCAGGATCAACTACTACCCGCCGCGCGGCGACAACAAGGAAGGCTGGGACAACATCGACATCATCGGCTGGATGAACTATCCGATGCAGATCAAGATCAACTTCCTCTGCCGGGACTCCATCCTCGCCGCGCCGATCGCACTGGACCTCGCGCTGTTTTCGGATTTCGCGCAGCGCGCCGGAATGAAGGGAATCCAGGAATGGCTCTCGTTCTACTACAAGAGTCCGATGACCGCGCCCGGACTGCAGCCCGAGCACGATCTCTTCATCCAGCAGACGAAGCTGAAGAACACGCTTCGCCACCTGATGGGCGAGGACCAGATCACCCACCTCGGCCTGGAGTACTACGCCTGATGCGTCCCCGCGCTTCGCTAGTCCTCGTCCTCGCCGCCATGGTCGCGAGCTGCGGCGGCAATCCCAAGGCAACCGAGCTGCGTCTTTGGTCGGACAACTACGCCTTTCGCGTGACGATGGACCCAATGCCTCCACGCGCTCTCGAGCCGATCGTATACCGGGTTGTGGTCCAGGACAAAAAGACGGGGCAGCCGATCGAGACTGGTGAGGGAAGAATCTTCGCCACGAGCGCCGACAGGGCGAATTCCAGCGACGGTTTCAAGAAGGAGAAAGAGCTCGGCACCTACTCCGGGCGGTTGTTCTTCGCGACGACCGGTGACTGGGCAGCTGCAATTCAGTTCCGTCGCGACAAGGACCCGCGCATGCCGCTCGAGCGCGTCGACTGGATCCAGGGCGTGGGTCCCGCGAGCGAACCGGGGACCTGAAATACGACATGCGCCATTTCTTCAGAACACAGCTCGTCCCAACAGAAGTGCTCAGGATAGCGGACGAATTCTTTCCCGAGATCGAGATGGAGCGCACGGGTCACACCGCACGATCGCGTACGTTTGGCGGAGACCTGGGAACGCTTCAGCTGAGCGTGCGCAAGGAAGGCGGCCACTACACCTTCGTCGAGATCTGGACCGACCAGACGGGCGAAAGCCGCCTCGATCGCAACGCCAAGAAATTCTTCGTCCAGCTGCACAAGGCGGGCGACCCGCGCCACCGCATCGAAGCGGCGTACTAGAATGGCGCGGTCGAGTACCGCCGCCTCGAAGCCGGCGAACAGCAGAGACAATCAGGTTCGCTCGAACAGCGACGGTTCGCTCTCCCGCGAGCAGAAGCTCGAGCTCTATTACTACATGAGGCTGACCCGGTCGCTCGAGGAGCGGCTGGTCAACCTTTATCGGCAGACCAAGGTGGTCGGCGGACTCTTCCGATCCCTCGGCCAGGAAGCAGACGCTGTGGGAAGCGCCTACGCGCTCGATCGCAGCAAAGGCGACGTTCTTTCGCCGCTCATCCGCAACCTCGGCTCGATGTTGGTGCAGGGTGCCAAGCCCAACGAGATCATCAAGCAGTACATGGCCAAGGGCGACTCACCGACGCGTGGCCGCGAGCTCAACATCCACTACGGCGATCTCGTACGCGGATTCATCGGCCAGATCTCGCATCTGGGCGACATGGTGCCAGTGATGGCGGGAGTGACGCTCTCGTTCAAGATGAGAAAGGAGAATCGCGTCGGATTGGTGTACGTCGGCGATGGCGCGACCTCGACAGGAGCGTTTCACGAGGGGATCAACTTCGCGGCTGTTCAGAGGTGTCCCCTCGTCGTCGTCGTCGAGAACAACGGCTACGCCTACTCGACGCCGCTCAGCAAGCAGACCGCGGCGAAGCAGCTGGTCGACAAGGCGATCGGGTACGGCATCGCGGGCGACCAGGCGGATGGCAACGACGTGATCGCGACCTACGAAGTGACCAAGCGGGCGGTTGACCGGGCGCGCTCGGGTGGAGGCGTCACTCTGATCGAGCTTATTACCTACCGCCGAAAGGGGCACGCGGAACACGACAACCAGTCGTACGTTCCGCCCGGTGAGATCGACCGTTGGGCCAGCGAGAACGACCCCGTCGACCGTTACGTGAAACGCTTACTCGCCGAAGGGTTCGATCACTCGGAATTGAAAGCGATCGACGCGAAGGTGACCCTCGAGATCGATACCGCGACCGACGAGGCTGAGGCATCGCCGATGCCCGATCCGACGGACGCGCTGGTGGGGATCTACGCCGATCCGCCGGCTCTGGCTCCGCTCTGGTTCAGAGAAGGAATAAAGTCGGCGGTCGACGTGCACGAGCGTCCCTCGAGCTGGGGAACGCACGATGTCTGAGATCACCTATCTCGAGGCCATTCGCGAAGGCCTGTTCGAGGAGATGGAGCGCGACAAGAACGTCTTCTGCCTCGGCGAAGATATCGGCGCCTACGGCGGCGCGTTCAAGGTCACGGAAGGGCTGATGGCGAAGTACGGCGAGCAGCGGGTGATCGACACGCCGATATCGGAAGCGGCCATCATCGGAGCTGCGGCGGGCGCCGCCCACATGGGCATGCGGCCAGTGTGCGAGATGCAGTTCATCGATTTCATCTCGACGGGCTACGACATGCTCACCAACTACGTGGCGACGGCGCGCTATCGGGCGATGCTGCCCTGCCCGATGGTGGTGCGGGGGCCGAGCGGGGGTTACGTGAGGGGAGGGCCGTTCCATTCACAAAACCCCGAAGCTGCGTTCCTGCACACCCCCGGACTAAAGATCGTCTACCCCGCCACTGCGAGCGACGCCAAAGGATTGCTCAAATCAGCGATTCGCGACGAGGACTGCGTGCTCTACTTCGAGCACAAGTACCTCTATCGCCGCATCAAGGAGGAGATGCCCGCGGGAGATCACCTGACCCCGATCGGCAAAGCGCGGATTGCGCGTGAAGGCAAGGACATCTCGATCATCACGTACGCGGCCACTGTGTGGAAGGCGCTCGAGGCGGCTGAGCAGGTCCAGAAAGAAGATGGATTGTCGGTCGAAGTCATCGACCTGCGCACGTTGTTGCCGATGGACGACGACGCGATCGTTGCCACTGTCAAGAAGACCAACCGTGTTCTCATTGTGCACGAGGACACGCGTACCGGTGGCGTGGCGGGAGAGATCACCGCCAGGATCAACGAAAGCGCCTTCGAGTGGCTCGACGCACCGGTTCTGCGGGTGACGGCGGCCGATGTGCCGCTCCCGTATTCTCCACCTCTCGAAGACTACGTGCTTCCGCAGACTTCGGACATCGTGATGGCGCTGCGCAAGCTTGCCGCGTACTGATGACCGAACCGGCGCCCGATCGCGAAGGGATCGTCGCGCGCTACATCGGAGTCGGGTGCGTAACGACGGTAGCCGGTTTTTTCAGCGGTGGAATGATTGCTGTGCTAGTTGGGAAGTTTGTCGGGAGCACGCAGGGCTGTAGGCCGCCCGAGGGGCTTCCGGCGTGCAATTGGTGGGTGTATGCTGGTATTGGAGCCATTCTCGGCGCAGTCACGCTGCCCGTTGTTGCATTGAGACGTCTGAGCCGCCCGCGGCCGGACGAATAGGCGAACGAAGGAGAAGCGGTGGCACGAGTAGACATCATCATGCCGCAGATGGGCGAGTCGATCGCCGAAGGCACACTTTCGAAGTGGTTGAAGAAAGTGGGCGACGAGGTGAAGCGCGACGAGCCAATCTTCGAGATTTCGACGGACAAGGTCGACGCGGAGATTCCCGCGCCGGCCGCCGGCGTGCTGGCGGAGATCATCGTCAAGGAAGGCGAGACGGTGGCCATCCAGACTGTAGTCGCGCGGCTCGAGACCGAGAAGGGTGCGGCGATTGGAAAGAGCGCGCCGCCCGCGGCCAGTGGGGTAGTTGCCGGCTCGGAGCCGACTGCGGGTGCCAAGCCCTCGTCACCGTCGGCCCCCCAACGGGAAGGTACGCCCGCACCTGCTCAGCCACGTCAGCCGACGCCCGCTCCCGCCATC
>Ga0193723_1000351_pt1 | contig 17827 bp, 16 predicted proteins | sample H2m2metaG_FD_143042 | JGI IMG/M metagenome (GOLD analysis project Ga0193723, IMG submission 143042) | Soil microbial communities from a riparian zone of the East river system, Colorado, United States - H2m2 | ecosystem: Environmental > Terrestrial > Soil > Riparian zone | place: USA: East River...
CCGACGCGCTGCCCCCGGACCTAGAAGCCAAGCGAGCGGTCGCGGGCCTCCTCGCGGCACGGACGGTCGAAGAGCAACGCTCCCGGGTGGAGCAGCTGCGTCAGCTCACGGGTGCCTTGCTCGCCCTGCGCAACATCGGTGCGATCGCGGAGATCATCGCTGGACTCGATCACGCGCTGGTCGAGGTGCAGGATCCCGTCGCGCAAGAAGGAATCGGGGACATCGCGGCGGCGTTGACCGACGACGTCGTGGTCGAGCGGATGGTGGCCCGCCTGGGTGAGGCGCGCGTTCCTCCCGCGGAACGAGCGCACCTCGTGAACGCGGTGGGCGCACTGGCGGCGGTGGCCGCCGGGCCGGTGGTGGACGCCTACCTCAACGCACCGGCGGAGCTGCGCGAGGCGTATCGCGCCGCGATGCGGGCGGCGGGGGAGCGTGCAGTCGAGACGTTGCAAGACCGGCTCGCGAGCAAGGTTCCCGAGGTCGCGGCGGCGGCCGCCGAGTTCCTCGGGTTGACCGGGAGCCCCCAGGCAGTGCAACTCTTGATCGGCATCAGCCGCCACGCCGATGAGCGGGTGCGTGAGGCGGCCTTGCTGGGGCTCGCGGAGCTGGGCGGGCGGGAGGTGTCGCGGCCCGCGATGCCGGCCCTCAAGGATGAGTCGGTGCTGGTGCGCATGGCGGCGGCGCGGGCGATCGCCGCCGCCGGGGACGCCGGCGCCACCACCGTGCTGATCCGCCGGTTGGAGCAGGAGGCGGACGAAGGGGTATTGGCTGCGTTGCTGAAAGCCATCGGCCAGCTCGGGGCGAAGGACGCCCTAGAGGTCCTGGCCAAACACGCCGAGCCGGGTGGCCGGCCGCGGCGCACGCCTTATGTGCGCGCGGCGGCGGTCGAAGGACTGGCGCGGCTCGACCGGCCCGAAGCCCGGGCCCTTCTGGAGCTATACGCGCGTGACAAGGAGCCGACGGTGAAGCGGGCGGCGGAGGCGTCGCTGCGATGACTACGCGAGCGGCGAAGACCAACGATGCGGTCCTGACCCAGACCATCACGCGCGAAGTCGCCAAGCGCGTCGTGGGGCAGGAGGTGATGGTCGAGCGGCTCTTGATCGGGCTGCTCACCGGCGGGCACGTACTGCTCGAGGGTGTACCGGGCCTCGCGAAGACTCTCGCGGTGAAGACGGTGGCCGAGTGCTTGCGCATCACATTCTCGCGCATCCAGTTCACCCCCGACCTCCTGCCGGCCGACGTGATCGGCACGATGGTGTTCGATCAGCGGTCGCAAGAGTTCTATCCGAAGAAGGGACCGCTGTTCGCAAACCTCGTTCTGGCGGACGAGATCAACCGCGCCCCGGCGAAAGTGCAGTCGGCGTTGCTCGAGGCGATGCAGGAGAAGCAGGTGACGATCGGCGGCGAGACGTTCTACCTGGGTGAGCCATTTCTCGTGCTCGCGACCCAGAACCCGATCGAGCACGAGGGCACGTACCCGCTTCCCGAAGCGCAGCTGGACCGGTTCATGCTCAAGGTGCGGGTCGGCTACCCCTCGCGCGACGCGGAGAAGGAGATCGTGGGCCGCATGGCCGGGGGTCGCCCGATCGAAGTGCAGCGCATCGCCGAGGCGGACGACATCCTCGCCGCGCGGAGCGCGATCGCCGAGCTGTTCATGGACCAAAAGGTGGTGGACTACATCGTGGACGTGGTGCGCGCGACGCGGGAGCCGGCGGCGATCGGGCTGCCGGAGCTGAAGCCGCTGATCGCGTTCGGCGCCTCGCCGCGGGCTTCTATTTATTTGGCGCAAGCGGCGCGCGCGCACGCGTATCTGCGGGGCCGCGCCTACGTCGTGCCCGAGGACGTCAAGGCGATGGCGCCCGACGTGCTGCGGCACCGCGTGCTCCTCACCTTCGAAGCCGAGGCCGAGGACGTGGATACCGACAGCGTCATCACGAAGATCCTGGAGGCGGTGGGGGTGCCGTGACGTACACCGGCGGAGAGCGCCGGCGGGCCGTCACGTCGCCGGTGCGCGCGCGGCGGCGGGCGGTCACCGCTGAAGTGCTGAAGCAGGTGAAGGGAATCGAGCTCCGGGCCCGCAACCTCGTCAACACGCTGTTCACCGGCGAATACCGCTCGGTCTTTCGCGGCCAGGGCATCGAGTTCGCGGAAGTGCGGGAGTACCAGCAAGGCGACGACTTCCGCGCCATCGATTGGAACGTCTCGGCGCGGATGGGCCATCCGTTCGTCAAGACGTTCATGGAGGAGCGCGAGCTGACGTTGCTCCTCATCGTGGACCAGTCGGGTTCACTGCACTTCGGCCGTCCCCACACCAAGGCGGGCCTCGCCGTCGAAGTCGCCGCCGTGCTGGCGCTCGCCGCCGCGCGGCACAACGACCGCGTGGGCGCGCTGCTCTTTGCCGACACGCCGGAGTACGTGGTGCGCCCCGCCAAGGGACGCGCCCACGCGTTGCGCGTGATCCGCGACCTCATCGCCTTCGCGCCCCGGGGACGGGGCACCAATCTGGGCGGCGCTCTGAAGTATGCCGCCAAGCTGCTGCGCCACCGGGCTATCGTCGTCGTGCTGTCGGACTTCCGCGCCGAGGGGTGGGAGGAGCCCCTGGGCCAGATTGCCGCGCGGCACGAGGTCGTGGCCATCACCGTCGACGATCCGCGCGAGTACAACCTCCCCGACGCCGGCTGGGTCGAGCTGCAAGACGCCGAGACGGGGCAGCGGCTCCTCGTGGACACGAGTCATGCCGCGACGCGCACGCGGATCCGCGTCGCGGCGGAGCGGTTGCAGCAGGAGCGCACCCGCAAGCTGGTGCAGGCCGGCGTGGACCGCGTGGCGCTGCACACCACCGTGCCGTACGCACTGCCGTTACGCCGGGCGTTCGCCGAGCGGGCGCGGAGGCTGTCGCGGTGACGATGGGCGCCGTGCTGTTGGCGGTGTTGCTGCAGCAGGGAACCTGGATCGCCGTGACGCCGCGCCCGACCGTCGGCGACACGATCTGGCTGGAGCGCACGGTGCCTGCGGCGCCGGGATGGCGGGTTCGCGCCGCGCGGCTCGACCCCGGCTCCGTCACCGAGGCGCTCGGCGACGCGGTGGTCGTGCGGGCGGACGGCGGCTGGACGGTGCGCTACCCGGTGGTCGCGTGGGCGCCGGGCGTACAGTCGACGGCGATGCCGGCGATCTGGCGGCTCGGGCCCGACGGCAGCGCCGATTCGCTGCCGGGCGGGACGGCGACGTTCCGCGTGGCGAGCGTGATTCCGGACAGCGTTCTGCGGCCAGTCCCGCAGCCCGCCCTGGCCCCACTGCGCCTCGCGCGGCGCACGCCGCTGCCCGCGGTCGCGGGGCTCCTGGTGTCGGCCGGGATGCTGGTCGCGCTCGTCGCATGGCGACGTCGTGCTCCGCGGGCTGCCCTGCCCGGGCCGGACCTGGAGCTCGACCCGGAGATCGCCGATGCGCGGTGGGTGGCCGCGGGCGAGTCCAAGGCCGTGGCGGCGCGCGCCGCGCGCCGGCTGCGCGGGGCGATCGCGCTAGCAGTTCCCGAGGCTCACGGTGCGCTCAGTACGGCCGAGTGCCTGGCGGTGGTGGAGCGGGCGCGTCCGCAGGCGCCGCTGCGGCAGCTGCGCGAGCTGCTCGGCGCGCTCGACCAGGTGGCATTCGCAACCGCGCACGGGGTCGACGTCGCGCCGATTGCCGCGCGCGCCCGCGCCCTTGCCGAAGAGCTCGAGCCGTGACGTTCGCGCGGCCGGCGCTCCTCCTCTTCCTCCTCGTGCTGCCGCTGTGGTGGTGGTGGCGGGCGCGGCGCTTGGCCCGCACCCCGGGTGCGCCGATGAGCGATGTGCGGCCCGCCAGCGGCCCGGTCGAGCGGCTGTGGGTGGCGCGACTCCCCGCCACGTTGCGGTCGGTATGTCTTGGTGCGTGGATCGTCGCAGCGGCGGGGCCGCGCGTGGGCTCAGCGCGGGCGGAGCTCCATAGCGAGGGGATCTCGATCGTGCTCGCGCTCGATCTGTCGAGCAGCATGTTGGCCGAGGACTTCGCGCCGCGGAACCGCCTCGATGTGGCGCGCACCACCGCGATCGACTTCGTGCGCGCCCGCGTCTCCGATCGCATCGGGCTCGTGGCCTTCGCCGGCCAAGCGCTGACCCAGGTGCCGATTACCACCGACTACGCGGTCCTGGAGGAGGCGATCCGCCACCTGCGGATCGGCATTCTCGAAGACGGCACGGCCATCGGCACCGGGATCGCGACCGCGGCCAACCGGCTGCGGCGCGCCCCGGGAAAGAGCAAGGTCATCATCTTGCTGACCGACGGGGAGAACAACGCCGGCACGGTGGACCCCCGGACCGCGGCGCAGGCCGCCGCCGCGTTCGGGATCCGGATCTACACGATCGGCGTCGGCACGATCGGCGAGGCGCCCGTGCCGACGGGGCAGGGCCCTCTCGGCCTGCGCTATCAAACGATGCCGGTCAAGATCGATGAACAGCTGCTCAGCGAGGTATCGCGGACGACGGGGGCCCGCTACTTCCGCGCGACCGATGCGGCCTCGCTGGCGAATATCTTCGGCGAGATCAATCGCCTCGAGAAGACTCCGGTGCAGCATCTCGTGTACCGGCGCTATGACGAGGCCTACCGCTGGCCCCTTGGCCTCGGCCTGCTCGCGCTGGCCCTCGAGCTGGTCGTGTCGGCGACCTTCGCCGTGCGGGTGCCCTAGTGACCTTCGACGCGCCGATCGTCGTCGCGCTGTCGCCGCTCGTCGCCGCCGCGGTCTGGTTCGCGGCGGCGTGGGCGCGCCGCGCGCGCGTTCGGCGCGCGGCAGCCTGGTCGGACCAGACGGCCCGCATCGCTCGCGCGGCGGGCCGCCTCGGGTCCGTGGGGTTGGGGCTCGCCGCCGGCCTGGCGGCCGTCGCCCTCGCGGGCCCGCGCTGGGGCGAGGAACAGATCGTGACCGAAACACGGGGGTTGAACCTCGTGATCGCGGTCGACATCTCGCGCTCGATGCTCGCCGAGGATGCGTCGGTCAGCCGGCTGGCCCGAGCGCTGCGTGAGGCGCGCCGGCTGGTCCAGGACTTGGACGGTGACCGGCTCGGCCTCGTCGCGTTTGCGGGGAACAGCTACATCCTCTCACCGCTCTCCGTGGACGGCCCCGCTTTGACCCTGTACCTCGACGCGCTCGACCCCGAGGTCGCGTCGGAGGGCGGCACCGCCCTCGGTCCTGCCATCGCCCAGGGCGCGGAGCTGCTGCGCGCCAGCCCCGAAATCGCGGATCGCGTCCTGGTGGTGTTCACCGATGGGGAGGGTCACGATTCCGTCGCCAGCGCCGTGCGGGAGGCCAAGCGACTGGGCGAGCTTGGCATCCACCTGATCCTCGTGGCTGAGGGGGGACGCGACCCCGCCCGCATTCCCGTGCGTGACGAACGCGGCGCCCTCGTCGCGTGGCAGCGAGACGCCGATGGCACCGTCATCGAGACCACGCGCCACGACGAAGTGCTCGGGGCCCTGGCCGACGCGGCCCAGGGGACTCTGGTCGCGGCCGAGCTGCCCGATCAGGCCGGTGCCGTGCGGGATCTCGTGGCGTCGTACAAGCGTGCCACGGCCACCGAGAGCCGCACCCAGCGGGGCCGGCCGCGCTCCTGGATCCCGCTGCTCCTCGCGCTCGTGGTGCTCGGTGCGCAAACGGCGACGCGCCGCACCGCGGCGCTCGTTGCCCTCGCTCTGTTCGTGGCCTTGCCCGCGGGCGCGCAGGAAGTGCGCCCGGCCCCCCTCCCCCCGGCCCCCCCGGCGCGGCCGCGCTCGGCCGCCGAGAAGGCGTGGGATCGCGGCAACGTCGTGGCGGCGGCGCTCGCGTACCTCGCGGAGCTGTCCGTGCGCCAGGACGACGACACCGCTTGGTACAATGCGGGCACCGCGGCGCTCGCCGCCGGTGACGGCGACGCAGCGCGCGCGAGCCTGGCGCGCGCCGCGGCCTCGCTCGACCCCGACGTGCGGTTCCGGGCGCTCTACAATCTGGGCTTATTGGCTCTCGCGCAGGCGCGCGCCGACAGCGGCAACCGCGATGCGCATCTCGCCGACGCCGAGCGCGCCTATCGCGAGGCGCTGCTCCTCAGACCCCGGCACCTGCCCGCGAAGTGGAATCTCGAGCTGGCGACGCGCCTGCGAGGCTCTGCGCCGAGCCGGCCGAATCCCCAGACCCCGCCGCCCTCGGGTGGCGCACCGCCTGACAAGCCGCAGGGGAGCGGCGGGGGCAGCGCGCCGGGGCAGGGCGCACCGTCGGGCGGTCTCAACGAGGCCCAGGCCGATCAGGTGCTCCGGTCGATCGGCCAGGAGGAGCTGCGCACCCGCCGCGACCGCGCGGGCCACAACCGGCGCGCCGCGGCGGCGGGAGTCAAGGACTGGTGACGCCGGCGCTGTTGCTCGTCCTCGCCTCGGCCGTCACGCTGCAGGGAGCCGAAGTGACCGCGACCGTGGACCGCACGCGAGTCGCCGTGGGAGAGGAGCTGATGCTCACCGTCCGCGCCCGCACCCGCTCGCCCGAACCGCTTGAGATCATCCTGCCTCCGCTCGCCGGCTTCGCGATCGTCGGCTCGCGCGACGTGACGGAAGTCGCGATGAGCGGGACGGCCGGGCCGGTGCGGACCACGGTGCGCGAGCTGCAGCTCCGGGCTGAGACCCCGGGCGCCGTGTTGATCGGTCCCGTGCGCGTGCGGCAAGGGGAGAGCGCCGTGGCGACCGATCCGATCCTCATCACGGTGGACAGCGCCGCGACCGGCAGCGCCACCGCGCTCAGCCCGTTGGTGCGCGCCTTGCTCGAGACCGCCCAGCCCCCGCACCGCGCCGACGAAGTGGCCCTCACCGTTATCGTGCCCGACGACACGGTGCTGGTGGGGCAACAGATGGATCTGATCGCGGCGGCGTGGGTGCCGCGCGAGCTGCGCGATCGGATGCGTCGCCTCCCGCTGCTGACGCTTGTCACGCCGGAGGGGGTGTGGGCCTATCCACCATCCACGCCGACGGCGAGCGCCGCCGCGCGGCAAGTCGCCGGGCGATGGATGGACCTCTTCATCACCCATCAGATCGTGTTCCCTCTTGCCCCGGGGCGCATCACCGTGCCGCCCGCGGCGGTCGATTACGCCGTGCCCGTCACGTTCTCGTTTTTCAGCCGCGAGGAGCGCTACACGCTGCGCAGCGACTCGTTCTCGATCGTCGTGCTGCCCCTGCCAACGGCGGGCCGGCCCACCGGCGACCGCGGCGTCGTGGGGCAAGGGCTCACGCTGGATCTGCGCATCGAGCCCGCGGAGGCGCGCGTGGGCGCGCCGCGCGAGGTCGCGGCCACGGTCAGCGGCGTCGGCAACGTGGCACTGTGGCCCGAACCCGCGTTGCGTTGGCCCGCGGGCTTCCGCAGCTACCCGGCGGAGACCGAAGTGCGCCTCGCGCCGACGCAGGGCCGGATCGCGGGCAGCAAGACGTTTCGATTCCTCGCGGTGCCCGACTCCGCCGGGAGCTTCGTGCTGCCCGACATGCGCTACGATTACTTCGACCTCGCTGCCGGACGCTACCAGACGGTGGCAGCGGCACCGCGAGTCCTGGCGGTCGCCCCGGGGGCCGAGCCCAGCGCCGCGCGGGCGTTGCCGCCCTTGCTGCCGCGGCGCGAAGAGCCCTGGGTGGATCGCGTGGGCCGGGCACTGGGACTCACGGGCTGGCTCGCCGTGGCCTTGCTGCCGCCGCTGGCGGTGGGGATCGTGCGACGGCGCCGCGGCGTTCCAGAGCCGGCGGCCGAGGACGCCGCCGTCCCTCATGACGCCACGCACCTCGGGCACCTCGAGCACGAGTTCCTGGCGGTGCTCGCGAGCCACGTCCCCGACGCCTTCGCCCGCGACGGGGATGGCCTGGCCCAGGCGCTGCGCGCCGCCGGCGTCGACAGCGCGGTGGCCGACCACGTGAAGCGACTGCGCGACCGGCTGCGCGCGGCGCGCTACGGCCCACGGGGGTTGGGCGACGCCGCCGAGCTCGCGGCGGAAATCGAGCAGGTGTTGCGGGTGCTGGGAGCGGAGGCCGGGCCGCGGCGGCGGCACCGCATCTTCGTCGCGGTGTGGCTGCTGGTCCTGGCCGCTCCGCATCTCGAGGCCCAGACCCCCAAAGCCGAAGCGCTGTATGAGGCGGGCGCGCTGCGCGCCGCCGCAGATTCGTTCGCCGCGCGTGCGGCGGGCGAGCCCCGAGTCGCCGCCCACTGGTACAACCTCGGCGCCACCCTGTATCGCGCGGGCGCCGATGGCAAGGCGACGGCGGCCTGGACGCTCGCCGCGCGCCTCGCGCCGCGCGATGCGGTGATCCGGCGCGCGCGTCGCCTGCTCCCCGCGCCTGACCTCGCGAGCGAGCAGCTCCTCGCCGTCGGCTGGGCGACACCCGCCGAGTGGGCGCTCCTGGCGGGAGCGGCGTGGGCGCTCCTCTGGCTTCTGGCGCTCGGTGCGAGTGCGGGCCGGCGGCGCCGGACCGCGCTCATGGTCGCGCTGGCCGCGCTGGCGCTCGGCGCGACCGCCGCGGGCGCCGCGGAGTGGCAGCGCCGCGAGCGGCCGGTGGCGGTGGTGGTGGTCACCGAGGCACCTGTGCGCACCGCCCCCTACGGCGGCGCCAGCGCCGCCGCCACCGTCCGCGCCGGGGCGGCGCTGCTGCTGGGGCAGCGCTACGGACGCTGGTTCGAAGTGCGCCGCCCCGACGGGGTGCGCGGTTGGGTGCTGGCGGGCGAGATTGTACCGCTGTGAGTGCTCCGCCCCGGACCCCCTCGCGCGTGCAGGTTCTGCCCGCGCAGGTCGCCGACCAAATCGCCGCCGGCGAGGTCGTCGAGCGGCCGGCGTCCGTGGTAAAGGAGCTGGTCGAGAACGCGCTCGACGCCGGAGCCCGCGTGGTACGGATCGAGCTCGAGGACGGTGGCAAAACCCTGATCCGGGTGAGCGATGACGGGCAGGGGATGGATCGCGAGGACGCCGGCACCGCCCTGCAACGACACGCCACGAGCAAGATCCACGCGGCCGCCGACCTGATCGGGGTCGCGACCTTCGGGTTTCGGGGGGAGGCGCTGCCCGCCATCGCCTCCGTCTCGCGTTTTGAGATCGAGACGTCCCCCGACGGGACGACGGGCACGCACCTCCGCGTCACGGGAGGCAAAGTCGATCTCCGGGAAGACGCGGTGCGGCAGCGCGGCACCACGATCACCGTTCGCGCGCTGTTCTTCAACACGCCCGCGCGCCGCAAATTCCTCCGCGCCACCGCCACGGAAACGCGGGCGGCAGTCGAGGCGCTCACCGTCCTTGCTCTCACACGTCCCGACGTGGCGTTCACGCTGACCAGCGACGGACGCGTGCTGCTCGACTGCCCGCCGGCGGCGCGCGCCATCGATCGCGTGCGCGAGCTGTGGGGCCGGGAGCTGGCCGACACACTGCTGCCGGTGTCGTATCGTGAGGGGCCGCTCGAGGTGACCGGCTTCGCCCAGCGGCCGGCGCAGGCGCGCCCCGCCGGCCGCAAGGGCTACGTCTTCGTACGCGGCCGACCGATCCGCGACCCGTTCATCCTCCGCGCCGGCGAAGCGGGGTACCGCTCGACGATCGCGCCGGGCGACCGGCCGTCGCTGGTGCTGTTCCTCGATCTGCCGGGGGACGCGGTGGACGTGAACGTTCATCCCGCGAAGCTCGAGGCCCGCTTCCGCGACAAGTTCTTCGTCGAGAAGGTCGTCGAGGAGGCGGTGCGGGCGGCGCTGGCGCCCCTCGCGGCGGCCGCGCCGATGGGGAGCGGCAGCCCCTGGGCCGGTTTGGGCGTGGAGCTCGGGCGTGGGACGCCGCTCGAGCTGTTCGTGCAGGGCAGTGGCACGTCCCACGCCCCACTCCCCACGCCCCTGCTTCAGGTGTTCGACACCTACATCCTCTTCCAAACCGACTCGAGTGTCGCGATCGTCGACCAGCACTCCGCGCACGAGCGTGTGCTGTACGAGGACGTGATGCGCCAGCTCAGCGGCGACGGCGCATCGGCGCAGCGGCTGCTGCTGCCGCTCACTCTCGAGTTCAGTCCGCCCGAGCTCGAAGCCATCGACGCCCATCGCGAGCTGCTGCAGCGCGTGGGGTTCGAGATGGAGCCCTTCTCGGGCCGCAGCGTCGTCGTGCACACCGTGCCGAACCCGCACCCCCGGTTCGAGGCGGCGCGCTGTCTGCAGGAGCTCGTCGCCGACCTGGCCGGGGGACGCTTCGGCGGGTGGCAGAATCGGCTCGAGCGTTTTGCCGCGACCTTCGCCTGCCGCGCCGCCATCAAGGCCGGCAATCGCCTGGACGCCGAAGAGATGCGGGAGCTCGTCGTGCGTCTCCTGACGGCAACCCTGCCCGCGCACGACGTGCACGGCCGGCCGAGCCTGGTGCAGCTGCCCAAGGACGAGCTGGAGCGCCGGTTTGGACGCAGCTGACACCAGACACCTGACCCCCGTCCTGGTGGGTCCGACCGCGGTAGGGAAGACCGCCGTCGCGGTCGCCCTCGCCGCGCTCGCACCGGTCACGGTCCTCTCCGCCGACGCCCGCCAAGTCTACCGCGGCCTGGACATCGGTACCGCCAAGCCCGATCGGGCGCTGCGGGCCCGGGTGCCGCACGTCGGCCTGGACCTCATCGATCCCGGAGAGCGCTACAGTGCGGGCCGGTTCGCACTGTAGGCGGCGGGCTGGCTCGCCGAGATCCGCGCCGCCGCCCGTCTCCCCCTCGTCGTCGGCGGGACCGGTTTTTATGTGCGCGCACTCGCCGATGGCTTGTTCCGCGAGCCGCCGCTCGATCCCGCCCGCCGCGAGCGGCTGCGCGGCTGGACGGAGCGCATGCGCGCTCCCGATATCGCCCGCTGGGCCGGCCGCTTGGACGCGCGGTTTCAAGCCGGGGGCCGCCAGCGGGCGGCCCGCGCCGTGGAAGTGGCGCTGCTCACCGGACAGGCGCTCTCGTGGTGGCAGCGCGAGGCACGCGAGACGGGCGTGATGCGCCCGTGGTACATTCATCTCACGCTTCCCCGCGAGGCGTTGCGGCGCCGTATCGCGGAACGCGTGGGTGGCATGCTGGCCGGCGGGCTGGTGGAGGAGGTACGCGGCGTCCTGGCGCGCGGAGTGCCGTCCGGTGCAGCGGGGCTCGACGGCGTCGGATATCGGGAGACGGTGGCCGTGCTCGAAGAACGCCTGCCCGCGGCCCAGTTGCGCGAGGCGATCGCCGCCGCGACGAGGAGCTACGCGAAGCGGCAGGAGACTTGGTTCCGGAATCAGTTGCGCGACGCCCCCGTGTGGACCCTGGACGCTACGGAGGAGCCCGCCGTGCTCGCTCGACTCATCCTCGAGCGCTGGCGGTCGGCCGCCCTGTCATGAGAATCGGCATCACCTGCTACCCGACCTACGGCGGCTCCGGCGCCGTCGCCACCGAGCTGGGGCTCGAGCTGGCGCGGCGCGGCCACGAGGTTCACTTCATCTCCTCCGCGAGCCCGTTTCGTCTTCGCGGCTTCGCCGAGCGGGTGACATTCCACGAAGTCACGCAGGTGGAGTACCCGCTGTTCGAGCAGTCGTCCCCGTACGCGCTGGCGTTGGCGGTGAAGCAGCACGAGGTGGCGGTGCGCGAAAGCCTCGACCTCATGCACGTGCACTACGCCATTCCGCACGCCGCCACGGCCTGGCTCGCGAAGCAGATGATGAAGGACCAGCGTGACCTCAAGATCGTGACGACCCTGCACGGCACCGACATCACGCTGGTGGGGCAGGATCCTTCCTACTTCACGCTTACGAAGTTCTCGATCGAGCAGTCGGACGCGGTCACCGCCGTGTCGGCGTACCTGCGCGAGGAGACATACAAGGCGTTCGGCTGCGCCGGGTGCGACGTCGCCGTCATCCCGAACTTCATCAATCCCGCGGAGTACCACCCCGCGACCGACCCCGCCTCCCGGCGGGTCCTCGCACCCGCGAACCACCGCATCCTCATCCACGTGTCGAACTTCCGTCCGGTGAAGCGGGTGCTCGATGTGGTGCACATCTTCGCAGGGGTCCGGAAGGCAATGCCCGCCACGCTCGTGCTCGTGGGGGATGGCCCCGATCGGGACGCCGCCGAGCACGAAGTGGACCGAATTGGCCTGAAGCGCGACGTGCGGTTCCTCGGCAAGGTGGACAACGTGGCCGACGTGTTGCGCGGCGGGGACCTCTTCCTGTTGCCGTCCGCGACCGAGTCGTTCGGTCTCGCGGCGCTCGAGGCGATGGCCTGCGGCGTCCCGGTCATCGCGAGCGCCGCGGGCGGCATCCCCGAGGTCGTCACGGACGGTGAGACGGGCGCGCTCGCGCCGGTCGGCGACGTGGCGAGGATGACCGAGCGGGCCCTCGCCATCCTGCAGGATGGGGCGGAGCACGAGCGCCTCAAACGCAACGCCGCCGCGCGGGCCCTCGAATTCGCCGCCGAGCGCGTCGTGCCGCTCTACGAGAAGGTGTACGAGGACTTGCTCGCGTGAGCGTGAGGGGCGGGCTGCGCCTCGTCCGCGCCACAAATCTCCTCATCGCCGCGGGCGGCGTGTTGGCGGGCGGATGGATTGCGCTCGGGGGCATCGGGCTGCCCAAGCTGCTGTGTTTCGCGGCGATCTCAGGGCTTGCGTTGGGCGCGGCGGGAAACGCGTGGAACGACGTCTGCGACCAGGGCGCCGATCGCCTGAACCGCACGCCCGACATGCGCCCTCTCACGGCGGGCCAGGTCCGTCGCGGCACCGCGGACCTCATCGTCTTCCTGGGCGCCTTGATCGGCGTCGGCGCCGCGGCCCTGGTGAGCGGCCGTCAGGTGATCGCCGCGCTCGCCGCGCTCGCGGTCATGCTGGCGTACTCGCCGCTCATCAAGCCGCGACCCGTCGCCGGGAACGTCGCCGTCGCACTCATTGCCGGGCTGCCGCCGTTTTACGGCGCGCTGGCGCTGGGCGCGCCGGCAGCGGGGGTCGTGCCGTGGGTCCTCGCCGCCTGGCTCCATCTCGCTCGCGAGATCGTGAAGGACGTGGAAGATGAAGCCGGGGACCGCGCCATCGGGCGCCGCACACTACCCATCGCGGTCGGGCGGCGGCCGGCCCAGGTGGTGGCGGCGGGCGTGGCGCTGCTGTTTGTGCCGGCCAGCCTGCTGTTGCCGCGCCTGGCCACGTATGGCGGCGCGTATTTCCTGATCGCGCTTCCCGCCCAGATGGCCGTCTTGATCGCGGCGACGTGGCTTATCCTCGGCCGCGTGGAACGGGTCAGTACGCTCCTCAAAGCGTCTATGGTGGTCGGCCTCGTCGCACTCGTCGCGGGAAAGGTCGCATGAATCTCTGGCAGGGTCTCGTGCTCGGCTTGGTTCAGGGGCTCACCGAATTCCTTCCGGTGTCCAGCTCGGGACATCTGGTGCTGGTCGAGGCCCTCACCGGCGTCCATTTCACCGACGTCACCGTGGAAGTGTCGCTCCACGTAGCGACGTTGGCCTCGCTGCTCGTCCTGTACGGCCGGCGTTTGTGGGAGATCGTGCGCGGCGTACTCTCAGGTGACGGGCCGAGCCTGCGGTACGCGGGGCTGCTCGTGATCGCGACGATCCCCGCGGGCGTCATCGGCGTCCTGCTTCACAGCCAGATCGAGGAGCGGTTTCACTCCCTCGCCTGGCTTGGCGTGCAGTTCCTGATCACCGGGGCGATCCTGTGGTGGACCCGCGGGCGGCAGGGCGAGCGCACCGTTCCGTCGACGGGGGCCGCCACGGCGATCGGCTTCGCGCAGGCGTTCGCCATCCTGCCGGCGATTTCCCGCTCGGGCGCGACCGTCGCGGCCGCGTTGCGCGCCGGGCTCACCCCCACGGCGGCGGCGGAATTCAGCTTCCTGCTGTCGATCCCGGTGATCGCCGGAGCCGGCCTGCTCGAGGGCCGCCACGCCGTCCTCAACGTGGCGCACATTGGAGCCGTGCCCTGGGCGGTGAGCTTCGTGGCCGCGTTCGCCGCCGGCATCTGGTCCATCCGTTGGCTCGTGGTGCTGCTGAAGCGCGGCCGGTTCTACGCCTTCGCTCCGTACTGCTGGGCGGTGGGCCTGTTCACGCTGGCCTACGCGCTGTGGCACGGGTGACGTTCGACGACATTCCCGCCGCCCTGCTCGCGCGGCGGTGGGGCGTGCCGCAGTGCGGGGTGTTCCGCAGTCTCCCGTCGAGTCTCGACGCCATCCACGACGTCGCTGCGCAGGGAGCCCCCGCCGCTACGATCATCGTCGTCGAGGAGCAAACGGCGGGGCGGGGTCGGGATGGCCGTACCTGGCGCTCCCCGGTAGGCGGGGTCTGGCTCGGGATGCTGCTGCGTCCTCCGGTGCCGGTGCTGGGCGCCCTGTCGCTGCGCGTGGGGCTCGTCGTCGCCGACGTCGTGGACGACCTCGTCGGGCACGGCGCGGCGCGCGCGCAGCTCAAGTGGCCGAACGACGTGCTGGTCGACGACCGCAAAGTCGCCGGCATCCTGTGCGAGGGCCGCTGGCAGGGCGAGACGTTGCAATGGCTCGGCGTGGGCGTGGGCGTGAACGTCGCCAACGCGATTCCGGAAGATCTCGCCGGACGGGCGATCGCTCTGAACGAGCTCCTGCCCGACGTGCGGCGTATTGACGTGCTCGACCGTCTCGTCCCAGCACTCGTCCCGCTCACCACGCACCACGCCCCGCTCACCGAGTCCGAGTGCACCGCGTTCGCGCGGCGCGATTGGCTGCGCGGACGCCAGCTCCGGGCCCCGATAGCCGGGCGCGCGGCGGGGGTGCGGCCGGACGGCGCTTTGCTCGTGGACACGGGCGCCGGCACCACGATGGTGCGCGAGGGCCACGTCGAGCTATCTTAGCCGGCCATGCTCCTCGCCCTCGACATCGGCAACACCGAAACGACTGTAGGTCTGTTTGCGGGCGATCGCCTCGAGGGGCATTGGCGCCTGCACACCACGGGGCAGCGCACGCCCGACGAATGGGCGTCGGCGCTCACGGCATATCTGACGCAGGCCGGGCACTCGACGCAGGACGTGCGGGCCGCGATCGTCGCGTCGGTCGCGCCGCAGGTCACGCAGAGCCTATGCGAGGGCGTCGTCGGCGCCACGACGCGCCAGCCGCTCCTGGTGGACGGCCGCTCCAAGCTGCCCATTACGCTCGATGTGGACGAGCCCCTGACGGTGGGCGCCGACCGCATCGTGAATACGCTCGCCGCATCGCAGCTCTTCAAGCGCGACACGATCGTCGTCGACTTTGGTACTGCGACGACGTTCGATTGCATCACGGGTGACGGCCGGTTCATCGGCGGCGTCATCATGCCGGGGATCCGGACTGCGTCGGACGACCTCGTGCGCCGGACCGCCAAGCTTCCCGCCACCGAGCTGACGCCGCCGGCGCGCGTGATCGGGCGCCGGACCGAGGACTGTATTCGCGCCGGCGTGCTGTGGGGGACGGCGGACGCGGTGGACGGCCTGGTGCGACGAATCAAGGCGGAGTGGCCCAACCAGAAAACGCCGCAGACGATCGCCACCGGCGGTCTCGCCGGCCTCGTGGCGTCGCTCTCCAAAGAGATCGAGTCGGTCCACCCGGATCTCACGCTGGTGGGGCTGCGCCTGGCCGCGGCGGCGCTTGGCATGGTGTGGTGAGCGACGCCCGCACCCGCAATGTCTGGCGTCGCTGGGGCTATCGTGTCCTCCCGGGCGATCTGTTCTCCTACGTCCTCCATCTCCGCCCCGCCGAGTGGCCGATCATGGCGGCGCATACGGCGTTCGGGTACGTGCTGGCCGTGGGTTGGCAGGGCGTGGGGCGCGGGGCGTGGTTGCATGACGCACTCTTGCCTCTGGTGCTCTGGGTCGTGTTTCTGAACGGCGGCACATTGGCGATCAACAGCGTGTACGATCGGGACGAAGGTGACATCGGCTATCTCAACGCGCCGCCGCCCCTGCCGCGCTACCTGTTGCACTTCAGCGTCGCGTTGCTCGCCGGCGGACAACTGCTCGCCTTGAGGCTGCCCGCCGGATTTCCGATCGCCTACGCCATCTGCTTCGTGCTGTCGATCCTGTACTCGGTGCCGCCATTCCGTTTCAAGGCGGTGGCGGGCGTGGATTGGGTGATCAACATGTGGGGGTTCGGCACGCTCACCCCCTACGCCGCGTGGGCTGCCACCGGGCGGCCGCTCGACTTCGGCCACGGCCTGGTGCTGTCGGCCTTCTGCCCGCTGTTCGCGGGGCTCTATCCGCTCACCCAGCTGTATCAGTTCGACGAGGATCGGCGGCGCGGCGACCGCACCCTCGCGTTGATTCTCGGCATGCGGAAAAGCCTGCTCGTCGCGATCGCGTGCGTCGTGCTGGCATTCGGGTTGCTTAGATGGGCAGGGGTGGTGCTCCAGGCCCCGGCCCTGGCCCTCGCGGCACCCTTGGCCGCGTGGCTCGCGGTGCTGCTGCCGTGGTTCGCGCGCCACCCCTCCTGGACCGCAGCCGACCACCAGGGCGGGATGTACCGGGCGCTCACGGCCTGGGCGATCACGGACGTGGTGGTCCTGCTCGTGTTTGCCTGATGAGGGCGCGGCTTTAGATTAGCGGGACCGACTAGTGCACCCCACTCGAGGAGCTTGCCGCGCATGACGGCCGGTACTGCACCCGCAACCAGCGATCGCTCGGACTTCCGCCACATCCTCATCAGCGGCACTCGCGTTGGTGCGGCGATCGGGGCGGCGGTGATCGTCTATCTGCTCGTCTCCCGGCTCGTGCCGCCGGGGATCGCCCAAACGTTGCTCCAGACCGCCGTGGTGCTCGCGGCCGCGGTCGCCGCCAGCCTCCTGCCGGCCCAGTGGACCACGGCGCGCAGCACGCAGGGCATCGCGGGCGCGGCAGCGGTGGGGCTGTGGGGTACGATCGTCTTCATGGCGATCGACATCATCGCGCTGCGGCCCCTGAAGGCTTACCCCTGGACGTGGGATGCCGTGGGCGGCGGCAGTACGTGGTGGTACCTGCCGATCTGGTGGATGCTCGGCACGTTCGTGGCCTGGATGGGTGGGTTGCTCACCGCGGGCCGCGCTGCGCGCGGCGGCCCGACTTCGCTCCTGGTGCTCGCGACGCCCGTCTTGGTCGGCGCCTTGGTCGTGACCGCGGCCGCGCAGCTGGCGCGTCTCGGTGTGTATCTGCCCGTGGCGGCCGGCGCCGCCTTCACCGCGACCCTCACGGTGCTCGCCGTCGTCGCGATCGCCCGCAAGGCCTAATGCCGCGGTGGCTGGCCCACCTCCTGGTCGTCGTTGGATGGCTCCTCACGCCTTTGTGGGCGTGGGGAGCTTCGTATTTGGGCCTCTGGCTCGGCGCGCTCGTCGCGCTGCGGTTCTCGAGTCCGGTCGCGATGCTCGTCGTCGCCGGTCTCGGTGCCGTCCTCGTCGGCTTCGTCGTCCTGTGGGCATGGGTGCGCTTCATGCGCCGCTTGCCGCATTTGCTTTCCCACCTCATGGCGCCTCGCGCCTCTGAGGAGCAGACCGCAATTGCCGCAGCGGATTAAGCTGATTCTCTTGCTGGCCTGCGTCCCCGCCGGCGTGGCGGCTCAGGGGGGGGGCCGAGACGTAGACGTCCTGTTGGGACGCTGGTACAACGGCAACCGCGCCAAGACCTACGAGCTGCGGTACGGCCATCTTGCCGCCCAAGTTCTGGTGCACGAGAGTCTCGGCCGCCGGCGCGCGTTTTACGGCGCGGGGTGGGAGCTGACCACGTTTCGCGGTCGTGGAACGATCGGTCCTTACCTCATCGCCGGCGTGAACCTCGGTCTCTCTACCGACACGAGCGAACAGGCCCTGGCGGCGCTGTGGAGTCTCGGCGGCGGCGTCGAGTGGCGCCCAA
>Ga0193723_1000352_pt1 | contig 17823 bp, 19 predicted proteins | sample H2m2metaG_FD_143042 | JGI IMG/M metagenome (GOLD analysis project Ga0193723, IMG submission 143042) | Soil microbial communities from a riparian zone of the East river system, Colorado, United States - H2m2 | ecosystem: Environmental > Terrestrial > Soil > Riparian zone | place: USA: East River...
CGAGCTGCCGCCTGCCGGTCATACCTGTACCGTGCAGCGCGCGCGCAGCTCTCCGATCTCGGCTTGCGGATTCTTGGCGCCGAAGATTGCGTTTCCGGCCACGAAGGTGTCGGCTCCCGCCTCCCAGACCGATTTGATCGTCTTCCGATCTATCCCGCCGTCCACCTCGAGGAACGCCTTGCTGCCGTTCTCGGCCAGCATCTCGCGGGCGCGACGAACCTTGTCGAGGGATCCCTTGATGAAGCTTTGCCCGCCAAACCCCGGGTTTACGGTCATCACAAGGAGGAGATCAATGTCGGTGATGACTTCGCTCACAGCCGTGAGCGGTGTCGCGGGATTCACTACTGCCCCGGCGCGACAGCCAAGCTCGCGAATGCGATTCAGCTGGCGCTGCAGATGCGGCGAGACCTCGGTGTGGATCGACATCCCGTTGGCTCCCGCCGCGACGAAAGACTCAAAGTAGTTCTCCGGCTCCACGACCATCAGGTGAACATCGATCGGAAGCTTGGTGAGCTTCCGCACCGATTCTATCACCTTGGCGCCGAAGGTCAGGTTTGGAACGAAGCGGCCGTCCATGACGTCGACGTGAATCCAGTCCGCCCCCCCGGCCTCGAGCATTTTGATCTCATCGGCGAGCTTGGCGATGTCGGCGCTAAGAATCGATGGAGCGATGCGGACGCTCATCGCGGCGGCGGCTTTGAGATTCCCGTATCGATCCGGATCGTCGGCGGCGGAGGGAAATAAGAGACCGTGAGACTCACGGGTCCACCCGCGGAAACCGTTCTGCCCGCTTCTGGCAGCTGCCTGATGATCGTGTTCTCCGGCTGCAGCGAGCTCGTATCGCGAGAGATTCCAGCGATGCGGAGGCCAAGTTGCTCGATCATGGATCGCGCCTCGCCGATGCTGCGGCCGTAGAGATCGGGCACCTGGATCGTCGCGGGTCCTTTGCTGAGCACGATGTCGACGCTGCCGGGCAGCTCGATCTTCGTTCCGGCCGGAGGCGACGACGCGATGACGAGACCGCGCGGCAGGTCGGAGAGCTGCTCGGTGGCGGTCCCCATGGTGAGGCCCGTGTTCTCGATGGAGATGCGCGCCTGCTGCTGCGACATGTTGGTCGTCACCGGAACTTCGGCCGACCGCTGGCCACCGCTCAAGACCAGGACGACCGCGGTGCCGCGTTTCTGCCTGCTTCCAGCCGGCGGATCTTCCTGGAGCACTACGTTAGCGGGGATCGTCCGGTGGAATCTCGTTTCGCCCTGCTGCGACGGGAATCCGGCCTTCTGCAGAATTGCCGACGCGCTCTCGAAAGTCTTGCCGACCACGTTGGGCAGAACTCCATCGTCGGGGAGGACCTCGGCGGGGAACGCGAAGAAAAAGACCACCACGTAGGCGATTAGAAATCCGCCGACCGCAGCAATCAGGTATGGGAACGCACGCCGGGGAAGCGCGCGCCAGTTCACCTAGGCAACCCTGCGCAATCGCGCGGCGAATGCACCGTCGGTGCCGTGACGCTGCGGCAATACGCGCAGGCGGCCGCCATCGAGAAGCTCCGGCGCGACCGAGCCTTCGGGAGGCGCTTCCAGAATCCAGTCCGGGTTCTCGGACAGGAACGAATCGACCTGCTCATCATTCTCCTCCGGCTCGAGGGAGCAGGTGCTGTAGACGAGAAGTCCGCCCGGTTTCACGACCTTCGCCGCGGCCCTGATCAGCGTCTTCTGCAGCGCCGACATCACGGCGAGATCCGAGATTTTGAGCCGCCACCTCGCATCCGGGTGCCGGCGGAACGTGCCGGTGCCGGTGCACGGCACATCTATCAGCACCGCGTCCACGGGAGCGACCGCCGGATGCCGCGCGTCGCCGACAAATGGAAACACATTCGTGGTCTCGAGACGGCGCTCGTTGGCGAGCAGTCTCTGCAGCCGTCCAAGCGATTTGTCGCTCGCGATCACGGTGCCGGCAGTTTTGGAGAGCTCGAGCGACTTGCCGCCGGGAGCGGCGCACAGGTCAGCGACGATCGTCGATGGCGCGATCGCAGCATACTCGGTCACGAGCGTCGCCGCCGGGTCCTGGACGAAGAAGAGTCCTTTCTTGAACGCGCCCAGCTCCGTGAAGGTGATACCGCCGGAGATCGCAATACTGTCGGACACGTACGGTGCTTCCGCGACGTGGACTCCGGCCTCTTCGAGCATTGCCTCGAGCTGTTCTCTCACGATCCCGAAGGGCCGGATTACGATCGGGGCCTCGGCGTTGTTCAACGCCAGGAGGCGCTCGGTGTCCTGCTCGCCCCACCGCTCGATCCACCGCGCAATCAGCCACCGCGGATGCGAGTACCGAATCGCAAGAGCCTCGGCAGGTTCAGATGAGACTGGTACGCTGAGCTCATCGCGCTCGCGATCGGTGCGGCGGAGGACCGCGTTCACCAGCTTGCTGGCGCCGAGTCCGTGCCTCCGCTTCGCGAGCTCGACAGTCTGCGCAATCGCGGCGTAGGCAGGGACGCTACCCATGTTGGTGAGCTGATACACGCCGAGTCTGAGCAGGTCGATCACATCCGGATCGAGACGCGCGAGTCCGCCGCGCACGCGATCGGAGAGAATCGCATCGATCCAGCCGCGATGGCGAAGCATTCCATACACCAGCTCTCGCGTCCAGCGCCGATCGCGCGCATCGAGCGGCGCGATGCGGCGTTCGAACGAGTGGTCGAGAAACTCACCTCGCCTCAGGTCCGTGCAGATTTCGGCTGCAACAGCGCGCGACGCGGTGACCGCGCCCGTTGATGTGGCGACGGCGTTCACGCGCCTGCCTCCAGCATTCCTCTAGTCGGCGATGATGGCACCGCGACTTCGCGTCGGGGCATTCTCCCCGCGAGATACGCGTGACGTCCCGCCTCGACCGCATCTTTCATCGCAGCTGCCATGCGCACTGGATCCTGGGCCGCCGCGATTCCGGTGTTCATGAGAATGCCATCCACACCCTGCTCCATCACGATGCACGCATCGGATGCGGTGCCAACTCCGGCATCGACGATCACCGGGACAGAGAGCCGCTGCTTGATCGTGCGAATCGCGTAAGGATTCAGCATCCCCAGGCCCGATCCGATCGGAGATGCGAGCGGCATAACGGCAACCGCCCCCGCCTCTTCCAGCTTGAGAGCCGTGATGAGATCGTCATTCGTGTACGCGAGAACCTTGAACCCTTCGTCGACCAGCGTCTTCGTGGCCTGGAGGAGTCCGATCGTGTCGGGCAGCAGCGTCTGCTGGTCACCGATCACCTCGAGCTTGACCCACTCGTTGAATCCGGCCGCCCGCGCGAGCCTTGCATAGCGGACTGCTTCGCTCGCGCTATAGCAGCCGGCGGTGTTGGCGAGGAGGAAGAAATGATCCGGATCGAGGTGATGCAAAATGCCTTCGTCTTTCGACCGGTCGAGATCAACGCGCCGCACCGCGACAGTGACGACCTCGGCGCCCGACGCATCGATCGCTTCGATCATCTGCGCGTTCGACGCGTACTTTCCTGTCCCGACCATCAGGCGCGAGCGGAACTCGCGCCCCGCAATGACGAATGGTTGCGGATCGGTCAGTGTGCCTGGCGAGAGCAAATCGGCGTGCGCCATCGATCAGCCTCCGCCGACGAAGTGGACGATCTCGAGCGAATCGTCGCTCGTGAGCTCGAGAGACGCAAAGGAAGACCGGTCGCGCAAAATGGTCCCGTTGTGCTCGACGACGATTGTGCGCGCGTCGAGCTCGAGTGAAGCGAGAAGATCTGCGAGTGTCCAGCCCGCCGGAATCCGGCGCTCGCCTCCGTTCACAGTGAGAGCGATCTCTCGCTCCGCAACTTCAGTCCCACCTGCTGCCGCCATCTCCTTCATACCTGTGAAAGATAGCGGCTGGCAGCGAGTTCGGAATTCTCGTCGTTCCAGATTCCACGAATGGCGGCGACGCCGTGCGCGCCCCGGTGGACGAGCGAGCGGACGTGCTCGGGCCTGATTCCCCCGATGGCGATCACCGGAAAGCTCACCGCAGCAACGACTTCGTTGATGAAGCTGTTCTCGCGCCGCGGCAGTCCGGGGTGTGAGGGCGTCTCGAATACGTGTCCCGCGACGCACCAGTCCGCGCCAGCCTGCTCGGCGTCGCGCGCCTCTTCGGGCGAATGAACGCTCGCTCCGATTCGGAGAGCGGGCGCGATCGACTGCACGTCCGGCACGGAGATCGACTTGTGGGTGAGCTGCACTCCCTGGACTCCGCACGCGAGCGCGATGTCCACCCGGTCATTGACGATGCACCAGCATTTCGTCTGCGCGTTCAGCTCGAGCAGCGCGAGGGTGAGCGAGAACAAGGTCGGAGAATCGAGCAGCTGGGACCTGATGTGAATCGCACCCTTGTCGCCGAGTACCCGCATCACCCCCATGGCTTTCCGGAGAAAGCCGGGCCGAAGCATGATCTCGTCACTGGTGACGGCATGCACGCGCGGCAATTCCTCGATGGGTGCTTTTACCGGAACGCTGGTCATTCGGGAAACGGGCAACGGGTAACGGGCAACGGGAAACGGGAAACGGGTAACGGGGTTTTTGTCATTCGCCGTATTTGTCGCCGACTTTCGTTCCGCGTCCGCGCGCCCAATCGTGCGCCGACATCCGGGTTTTTCCCGATGGCTGCACTTCGTTGATGCGCAGTGCATCGAGACCGCACGCAATCACCAACTCGCCGGTGACCTTGAGGACCTCGCCGGGCTCGCCCTTGATGCCGTCCATCACCTTGGGCTCGAACAACTTCACGTCTCCCTTCGGAGTTCTGGTGAACGCCCCCGGCTTGGGATCGGACGCTCTGATCAGTCGCGATATTTCCACCGCGCTGTCCCGCCAGTTTATTCGCGACGACTCGCGGGTGACCTTCGGCGCGTAGGTGGCTCGCGATTCGTCCTGAATCGTCTCCTTCGCCTTGCCGAGGTTCACCAGCGTCAGCGCTTCGATCAGCGTCAGCGCGCCCAGCTCGGAGAGACGGTTCTGGAGCTCGCCGAAGGCCTCGTCGTCGAAGATCGGCATGTTCGCCTGAAGCAGCACCGGACCCGCGTCGAGCGCGGGTACTACGCGCATGACACTGACCCCCGTTTCAGAGAGTCCTTGCCGGATGGCCGCCTGAATGGGACCGGCTCCGCGCAGAGCGGGCAGCAGCGACGCGTGAATGTTGAGCGTCCCCTTTGGGGGGAGATCGATGATTCTCTGCGGCAGGATGTGGCCGTAGGCGACGACGATCGAGATATCGGGCTTCAATGCCTCGAGCTTCTCGACCAACTCTGGATCCCGTGCGTTCTTCGGCTGGAGAACGGGAATCTCTTCCTCTGCCGCGATCTGTTTCACGGGAGGCGCGGTAATCGTTCGCGATCTTCCCCGTGGCTTGTCGGGCTGCGTGACGACACCGACGACTTCAAACCCCTCACCGATCAAGGCCCGCAAGGGCGGTGCGGCGAATTCAGGAGTACCCCAGAATAGAACTCGCACTACATCTCCGTCTCGTGGTGGTGCTCGCCCTTCACTTCGGATTTCACTTTTCGGATGTAGCCCGGATATTCCTCCTTCGCCTTCTCCCACTTCGACAGCGCTGCCTTGCGCTTGAGCGGGCTCAGGTAGTCGATGAACAGCTTGCCGTCCAGGTGATCGATCTCGTGCTGAAAGCAACGGCCGAGCAGCTCGGTTCCAGTCGCTTCGTACGGATTGCCCTGCTCATCGATGGCGCGAATCGTCACCTCTAGCGGCCGCACGACATCGCCGTAGATGTCCGGAATCGAGAGGCATCCCTCTTCCGCTTTGTTCGGCGCGCCGGAGGTCGCCAGGATTTCCGGATTGATGAGCGCGAACTTCTTTCCCTCGACATCGACGACGGCGAGCCGCTCGCTGCGTCCCACCTGCGGCGCAGCGAGTCCGATTCCCTCGGCCGCGTACATCGTCTCGAACATGTCGGCGATCAGCTTGCGCAGCTCGTCGGTGACTTCGGTGACGGGCTTTGTCGGCTTGCGTAGAACCGGGTCACCCAGCACCCGGATGTCCAGGATGCTCACCCAGCCGAAACGTTGGAGGCCGAGACCGGCCTGTTGATGCGCGCGATTCGCCCGCGCTCGATGATCACCCGCGTGTCACCGGACTTGATGGTGACGCGGTCTTCCATCCCGCTCGTCTTGTCCTCGCCGCCCTTTTCCTTGATGAAAAGCACTTCGCCGACCAGGCCGCCGGTCGTCACGATCTCATCGCCTTTCTTGAGATTCCTGACCATCTCGTCGTGCTTCTTTCGCTGGGTCGCCTGCGGGCGGATGAGAATGAAATAGAAGATCGCGAAGATCGCTCCATACATGAAAATGGAGCCAAGGATCGGATTGCTGGGCATATGTGAAAAACCGGAAGTGGTGGCGGAATGTGTTCAGACAATGAGCTCCGACGTCGAGCGGTAGCGCGCCAGCCAGTCGCGCGCCCACTGCTCGAGATCGCCGCTCTTTATCGCCTCCCTGGCATTGCGGGCGAGCGACAGGAGGAAATGTACATTGTGCAGGGAGAGGAGGCGCAGCCCGAGTATCTCGTCGGAGACGAACAGATGCCTGATGTACGCTCGGCTGAATCGCGAACAGGCGGCGCACTCACAGTCGATGTCGAGAGGCCGCGGATCGGTGCGGAACTCGGTGCGCTTGATGTTGAGCCGGCCGTCCCGGGTAAAGACCGCTCCGTTCCTGCCCATCCGGGTGGGTGCGACGCAATCGACCAGGTCGATACCGCGGCGGATCGCCTCGATGAGATCTTCGGGGAAACCTACGCCCATCAGATAACGCGGGTGCGTTTTCGGGAGCGCATCGTCTACCACCTCGATCATCTCGTACATCGCGTCTTTTTCTTCTCCTACTGACAAGCCGCCGATTCCGAAGCCCGGCCAGTCATGCATCTCACGAATCGCCTTCGCGGCCTCGCGCCGGAGATGCGAGTGGATGCCGCCCTGCACGATGGGAAAGAGAGCCTGATGATCGCGCGGATCGAGACGCTTCACTTCTGCCAGACACCGGGAGAGCCAGCGGATGCTGCGCTCGCTGGCGTCGCGCGCCGAAGCTTCGTCGGACTGACCCGGAATGACGTGATCGAACTGCATGATCACGTCCGCGCCGAGGTTGCGCTCGATCTGCATCACCGACTCCGGCGTGAAAAAGCGACGGGAACCGTCGATGTGGGACTGGAATTCGACGCCGTCTTCGTTGACCGTCCGGAGCTGCGCCAGCGAGAACACCTGGAATCCACCTGAGTCCGTGAGGATCGGTCGATCCCAGTGCATGAACTTGTGAAGCCCGCCCATCTCGCGGACAACTTCGTCGCCGGGGCGGAGGTGCAGGTGATACGCGTTCCCGAGGATCATCGACGCGCCCATCTGCACGAGATCGTCGGGGTCGAGCGCCTTCACGGTCGCCAGAGTTCCGACGGGCATGAACGCCGGCGTCTCCACTGACCCGTGCGGGGTGACAAAAACGCCGGCCCGTGCGGCGCCGGCAGTGGCTTCGATCTCGAATGAAAAGCTCACGGGGATTGAACTATAGAGTGGCGGAGGGTGATCGCGACGAATCGCGGATCCCTTCGCAGCCGTTTAAGCAGTGGGTCGAGTTGTATGGTCGTCGCCTCATGATCTCGCACGCCCTTGCAACGGGACAGCCACGCAATCGCGGCAGAGTCATCTCCGAGTCCCACGTAAATCAGGCCGATGTCGAAGGGGGCAACGTACTCAGATCTGCTCCTGGCGATCAGATTCCGGGCGATGCGCTGGGCCCCGCTACGGTCTCCGCTCATGGCAAGAGAATAACCGAGGATCCCCTCTCCATGAAGGTAAGCTAGATCGACGGCTCGCCTGGCGCTTACGTTTGCCTCGTCGTAACGCCCTTGGGATGCCAGAACGCGCGCCAGCTCATCATGCGCGAGCGGAAAATTCGCGTCGAGCTCAAGCGTCTTCCGGAGCTGCTTCTCCGCCTCATCGTAGCGCTCGGCGAAACGGAGCATCGAGGCGAGACGGGTGTTCGTGATGAGCGACAAAGGCTCGAGGTCACGGGCGGCTCTAGCTTCGTTGACTGCTTCGGGGACCCGGCTGACGTCGAGGTAATAGTACGCGTAGAAAAGGTGTCCAGTAGCGTAACGGGGATTGAGGGCGAGCGCTCGAGCGAGCTCACGGTGCGCGGCCGCAGGATCATAGTCGTAGTTGAAATGAATGAACCCCAACGACGTATGCGCTTCGGCCAACGTGCTGTCCAGCGTCAGCGCGCGCAACGCCGCCGGCTTCGCACGGGCGTAGGCTTGTTTTGGTTCAACGAAACCGATTGCCGCGAGCACCGCGTAGGAATCAGCCAGCCCCGCGTACGCCAGAGCGTAGCCCGAATCGCGCGCGATTGCCTGCTCGAAGTATCCTGCGGCTTTCTGCAGTCCATCCGACGTTCGCTTGTTCCAGAAAAAACGCCCCTTGAGGTATAGGTCGTAGGCTATCAGATCGCGCGGAGGCTGATGCGATGCCGCGGGGGTCGCTGAGCTGCCGAGGGTCGAGCTCAGTGCGCTGACAATCGACTGGGAGATCTCATCCTGAACCTGAAAAACGTCCTTCGGCTCGCGGTCATAGCTCTGCGACCAGACGCGATACCCGTTCGCAGCGTTGATCAATTCGGCCGTCACCCGAAGGCGCGTGCCCGATTGCCTTACGCTGCCCTCGAGCACGTGCGACACGTGCAGGCGCTGACCGATTTCCTGAACCGTCGCCTCTTTGCCCTTGAACGCGAATGACGAGGTTCTCGCGGCGACTTCCAGGCCCTTCACCGTCCCGAGCGCGTTGATAAGCTCCTCGGTCATGCCGTCCGAGAAGTACTCGTTTTCGCGGACACCACTCATGTTTGTGAACGGCAAGACTGCGATGGCCAACGGGCCTCCGGTCGAGACCGCGCTCGCGTCGATGGCAGGGCGCTTTCCCATGAGTCGATACGCGCCGTAGACCAGGGATAACGCGATAACGGCGCCGAGAGTTCCGAGCAACCAACGGTTTTTTTCGCGCCGGCCGACTGGAAGAAGCAGCGGCCTCGCGAAACCGCCGCCCCAACGCCCTCCGTTGCCAGGGCCGCCACCGATTCCAATAGCATCGAGCTCGCGGATAACTTCCTGCCCGCTCTGCGGCCTGCGCGTCGGGTCCTTCTCGAGGCACCTTGCTACAAGACCAGCGAGTGCTGGAGGAATTCCACGAACCTTTTGCGTCAGAGAGATGGGGACGTCGATCGCGTGTGCGGCGAAGATCGCATGCGCTGGTCGATCGGCGAACAGTTTTTCACCGGACAGCATCTCATACGCGACTGCCCCGATCGAATAGATATCTGCGCGTTGATCTGTGGAGGGATCGCCCGCACCTTGCTCGGGCGCCATATACGCAGGAGTGCCAAGTGCGATGCCAGTGGTCGTCACCGATGCGCCGGCGGTGGTCGATGCGCTGAGTGCCTTCGCAACTCCGAAATCGGTGACGACGGCAAAAGGTCCGGTGAGAAGAATGTTGTCCGGCTTGATGTCACGGTGCACGACACCGTGCTCGTGGGCGTAGGAGAGGGCGCTCACGACGTCGCGAAGAATCTTCGCGGCCTCACCGACGTCGAGCTTGCCGACTCGAGCGAGCCGCGCCCGCAGCGATTCCCCTTCGATGAAGGGCATCATGTAGTAGGGGAGTCCGTCACTCACGCCGGCGCTCAGCACCGGAACGATGTGTGGGTGCTGCAGCATCGCGGCGAGGTGAATCTCGCGACGGAATCGCTCTACGTTCACGCTGGCAGCGAGGTCTGGAAGAAGGACTTTCACCACCACCTTCCGGCCTAGCGAGGTATCCTCGGCTACGAAGACGCGCGACATGCCGCCGCCGAGCTCGCGTTCCAGCGTATAGTTCGCGCTGAGCGTGCGTTGGAGCTGGTCCTTGAGATCCATGATGGGCTCGATGCCGGCACACTCGGGGGAGGCTCCACGGCTGGCGGAGCCGGTCGTCAGACACAATTATAGTTGATCCACTACAACTTCCGGATGTCGCCATGATCGGTCGCGCGCTCATTCTTTCAGCCTTCGTGCTCGCATTGCCGTCTCTCGCCTACGCGCAGGAAGACCACTCGCACGCCAACACCATTGAGCATTCGCGACTCGGCAACGTCGTTTTCCCGAACTCCGGAGCCAAGGCGGCGCAAGCCGACTTCCTTCGCGGTGTCGCGCTTCTCCACAGCTTCGAGTACGAGGACGCGGCGAAAGCGTTCAAGGCGGCACAATCCCGCGACAAGGGTTTCGCACTGGCGTATTGGATGGAGGCGCTCACTTACCGGCATCCCCTGTGGGGACAGGAAGACCTCAACGCGGCGCGGGGTGCGCTCGGCGGCCTCGCGCCGAGTCGCGCCACCCGTCTCGCCCGCGCGAAAACTGCCCGCGAGCGCGCCTATGGCGAGGCAGTGGAGGCGCTGTTCGCGCAGGGCGACGAGGTCGACCGCGCGCGCGGTTTTGCAGACGGAATGAGCAAGGTCGCCGAAGCGTATCCGCAAGATCTCGAAGCCTCGGCTTTCGCCGCCCTCGGTTCGCTCGGACTCTGGTCGCAACTGGGTCGGGCTTCCGCGACGGCGCAGGTGGAAACGGCAATCCGCTACGCGCAGCGCGTTTTCGAGAGCAATCCACGGCATCCGGGTGCATCGCACTACCTCATTCACGCGTACGACGATCCCAAACGCGCCGAGCGCGGACTGCCATTCGCCAGGGAATACGCCCAGATCGCGCCCGATGCCGAGCATGCGGTACACATGCCGTCGCACATCTTTCTGCAGTTGGGACTGTGGGATGATGTCGTCGCCTCGAACGAGCGCGCGTGGGCCGCTTCCCGCGCGTGGGTCGCGCGCAACAAGTTGCCGGCAACTGAAAACGACTTTCACAGTTTTACCTGGCTTCAGTACGGCTACATCCAACAGGGCCGCTACCGTGCCGCGAAAGGCCTGATCGATACACTTGGTGTGCTGTTTCGTGGCGCGGATTTCGGAAGCCAATTCACTGACGCCTCGTTGGTGGGTCCCGATCTCACTTTCAGGTATCGCATCGCGAGCGGAGATTGGAGCGACACCGGTCTCCCATCGGCCGGACGGCAAGACGATCGTCACTCACCCAGGGCAATCGGCTTCACGAGCACGATGCTGCTCGAGCAGGCGATCGCGGCAGCGATGCAGGGCGACTCCGACAACGCGCGCTCGCTTATCACTCGCGTCCAGAGCAGGGCGGATTCGGGTGTGCCGGGAGATTACGGGTCGGCCACCTACACCTCCGGGCTCAACGTCGCCAAGGCATTGGTCGCGAAGAAAACCGGAGATATGACGACGGCGATCGACCTGTTGCGAGCGGCCGCAGATCTGGAGTCGAAGACATCGCCCCAGGGCCCGCCCTTTCTCCCGCCCGCGCTGGAAATGCTCGGTAATGCGTTGCTGGAAGCAGGCAAACCTCAGGAGGCGATCGCTGCATTTACGAAGGAGCTGGAGTTGAGGCGCAACCGCTCGGAGTCGCTCCTCGGCCTGGCGCGGGCGCGTCTTGCTTCCGGCGATTCCAAAGGCGGAATAGACGCCTACTCGAAGCTGCTGGCGAACTGGAAGCACGCTGACGCGAATCTCCCGGCGCTCGCGGAGGCGAAAGGAGTGGTGCAAGGACTTTCGACACGCTAGGCTGAGGGGGGCGCATCGACATGACTGACAAGAAAGTCTGGTTCATTACGGGCTGTTCCACCGGCTTTGGCCGCGAGCTCGCCAAGATGGTTCTCGACCGCGGCTACCGCGCTGTCGTCACCGCGCGCGATCCGGCGAAGGCCGAGGACATCGCGAAGGGGAAGGGTGACCGCGCTCTGGTGCTGGAGCTCGACGTTACAGATCCCGTAGAAGTCGATGTCGCGGTCAAGAGCGCCGAGAAGCGCTTCGGTCGCATCGACGTCCTGGTGAACAACGCGGGCATCGGATATTTCGGCGCAGTGGAAGAGAGCGACGAACAGGAAGTCCGACGGATGTTCGAGATCAATTTCTTCGGGCTGTCGAGCATGACCCGCGCGGTGCTGCCGATCATGCGCCGGCAGCGGAGCGGCCACATCGTCAACATCTCTTCGATCGGCGGACTGAGAAGCTTTCCAACGCTCGCCTACTATCATGCGACCAAATACGCGGTCGAAGGATTCTCGGAGTCTCTCGCGCTCGAAGTCGCGCCACTCGGCATCAAGGTCACGATCGTCGAGCCCAGCGGATTCCGCACCGACTGGGCGGGACGCTCGGCTGGCGAGAGCAAGACGCGCATCGCCGATTATGCGGAGACGGCCGGCCAGAATCTGGAGAACATTCGCGGCTACAGCGGCAAGCAGCCCGGCGATCCGGTTCGCGCCGCGGCGGCGATCATCGCGGCCGTGGAATCGCCCAATCCGCCGCTCAGGCTACTGCTCGGAAAAGCGGCGCTCAAAGGAGCGCGGGGCAAGCTCGAGATGCTGAAAAAGGATTTCGACGCCTGGGAGAAGACGACGGTCGAGGCGGACTTTCCCGACGCCTGAGGACAAATTGAAAAGGTCAGAGCGAGTGCTCTGACCTTTTCACATCGCCGATCGTGCCGCAGGGCACTCACTCGCGATGGTACCTGACCTGACCTATGACCAAGGGTGGCTGGTCCTGCCTGTCGACACTAAGAGTCCCCTCGAGCAACCTGAGCGAGGTGAATCGGCCATCGAAATGCTGCACAGACGGCGGGAAGATTCCTGGAGGGAAGGTCGGAGTGAACGTCTGATCGAGGTGAATGGCGCTTCCGTTGACCGTTCCCATCACAGCGACAGTACCGCACGGGCCTGCCTCGGCGCACCAGTCTCCGCTCCCGGAGATCGTTCCACCGTTAGTCGTCAGCTGCATCTCGAAGGAGCTTCCCGGAATTGAAAATTCCTGAGCCCATTTACCTTCGATGAACCCAGGAGACAGCGTATTCGAGCATGCACCCACAACCAGCGCCAGCAACAACACCGACTTTACAGAACGCATAGTCATCCTCCTGTGAGGGTCCGTTCATACTCATAAGATGGCCATGGCGTCACCGTATGAGTAGAGCCTGTACCGCTCGGCCACCGCTTCCTGGTAGGCCTGCATTGTGAGGTCGTAGCCGGCGAACGCCGCGACGAGCATGACGAGCGTCGAGCGCGGAAGGTGGAAGTTGGTAATGAGCCTGTCGACAGCGCGGAATTCGTATGGAGGCCGGATGAAGATGCGGGTTTCGCCGGACTTCTCACGAAAGACTCCATCTTCACCGATTGCGCTCTCCAGCGTGCGCACACTGGTGGTGCCGACTGCCCAGATCTTTCCGCCCGCCTTTCGCGTTTCGTTCAGGACTTCGGCGGCGCGCGCCGGAAGCGAGTACGACTCCTCGTGCATCACGTGATCGGCTGGATTCTCTGTGTCGACCGGCTTGAATGTTCCGGCGCCGACGTGGAGGATGAGATCGGCGCGCCTCACCCCCTTCGCCGCGAGTGCGTCGAGAATCTCGGATGTGAAGTGGAGACCGGCGGTCGGAGCCGCCACCGATCCGCTCTCGGTCGCGTACACGGTCTGGTACCGCTCGACGTCCGCCGGCTGATCGGCGCGCGTAATGTAAGGTGGCAGCGGAACGTGTCCGTGCTTCTCGATCGCCTGATCGACCGGCGTCGATGTGTTCAAGCGCACCACCCGAGTACGCCGCTCGGTGGTCGACACGATCTCGACCTCGAGGTCGTCGGCGATGTGAACGGTTCGCCCGGGTTTGAGCTTGCCACCGGGGTGCACCATCGCCTCCCAGGTTGAGTCCTCGAGCGGGCGAAGGAGCAGAACTTCGGCGGGAGTCCCGTTCTCGCGGATGCCGAGGAGGCGGGCACGAAAGACGCGGGTGGTGTTGAGCACGATCGCGTCGCCGGCTGGCATGAGCTGCTCGATGTCGCTGAACTGCTTGTGGGAGATCTCGCCGGTCGACCGATTGATGACCATCAACCTGCTGTCGCCGCGCCGCGCGGTTGGCTGCTGTGCGATGCGATCGACGGGGAGATCGAAGTCGTAATGAGAGGTGCTGGTGCCGTCCCGGGTCAACGTCCCTTCATCTCAGCCAGCCGCTTCGAGATATCCTCTGGTAGGAACATATCGTCCGAGATTGCGGCGATCTCCTCCGCTTCGCGCCACGCGTCCTCGAGAATCATCAGCTCGCCTTCCATTGCTCGCCGCTCTGACTCTTCGTGCGAAATCATTTCCAGCGCGAGGCGGAGATCGGCGGGAATTTTGGCGAGTCTCGCGCCTTTCCCGTGACTGTAATCAGATTGCGCGAATAACGAAAAGGCGGAGTCATTCCACCCCCGCCATTGCGCGGCAAAACGTGCTGCTTTCTCGAACGATAAGGTCGGATCATTGTCCCGGGTGGCGAGCTTGACGGCGTCGCTGACCACTCGCTCTGACGCTCCGGTTCGGTTCAGGTGCGGGAGGAGCCTTGCGGCCGCCCGCATCGCGTGCTCTCCGCGAATATCGGTGGTCTCAGCGTCAGCATCATACCGCCACCACGGAATACCCGGATCTCTGGGTTTGTGATGCGAGATTCTCAGGCCCCACGACTCCCGCCCACTGGCGGGCAACATCGTGGCCTCGGACACCTCATGTCTTCTGACTGCAAGGAGACTTCCGTCCGCGGCGGTTAGGCGTTCGACAACTTTCATCCGGTGGTAAAACGCCTTGCCGAAGTTCACGAGCTGAAGAGAATAGACTCCAGTCGCGCCGAGCGAAACGCCTAGCGTAGGACCTAGGATCGGAACTGCCGCAGCCCCCACGGCCATGGCGCTCATTCGCATAATATTCCGGCGCCTGCGCCTCCCGAATTGGTCTCCGTAACGCCATGCGGCGAACTCCGGCCGGAGCGGCTGCCCAATGCGGACGAGCTCGAGACCTTCGCTCAGACGCGCCAGACCGATTTGATCAGTGGAAGTGCGCAGCTTCGTAGCGCGGAACGACCGCTCGCACTCCTCTATCGCTTCCCACCGCTCTTCGAGCGGTGTGAGATTCCAGCGCTCGCACTTCCGGCAGACTACCCAGAGTCTTCCCTTCGCGGCATCGAACGCCAGCCTGCGCCCAACTGGAAAATGCTCGACCGCCTCGTTGGCGCCGAGCTCGGTGTGGCAGAAAATGCACGTCGAGTACATCGACGTAATCTACGCTGGACCCGTGACCCGGCCGGAGCTCATCGGCGGAGGCCTCTTTTGTGCAAAGAGCCGACGGAATGAAAGTCGCCCAACGCCTGACGCTTGCTGGTCTGGTCTGGTGCTCGTGCATGGTCGCGAGCGCCGCCTGCCGATCGCTTCCATCCCGGGAAGAACCGCGAACCCCGATCACTGGAAAGATTTCTCCAAAGGAGGAGCTGTCTCTGATTCGCGTCGATTCCGAGATCTTCGCCGCCGTCGTGCGGGCGCAGCTCGCCGGAGGGGAGGACAACTACCCATTTCATCTCGAGCGGCTGCGCTACGACCCGCGCCCTTATGGAACACGCTCGGGGTATCCGGAGAACTTTTCCGGAGTTCAGGGGATTGATCCCACTCTGACCTTTGCGCGGGCCGAGGGGTCGGCGATCGACCAGCTGACTGACAATCGAAAGCAGATTCTGAAGATGAACGGCGTACGGGCGGGCGGTCCGATCTCATATCCGCAGTGCGCGGGCGTTCGCGTTCCTCCGCCGCCTCCGCCACGTGGGTCGGCGCGGGCAAAACGTGCGGATGTCCACGCCGGCTGTCCGAAGTTACCCGAATACTACCTGACCGTGGGTCTTCCACTTCGTGGACATCCAGAGGGTCTGAGGGATGCCCGGGACACCCGGGGCCGGCGCGTGTCGGTGCGAGGAGATGTGTGGACAGTGCTCGTCGACGAGCGCTCCGTCGGCCCGCAGGGATGGAGTTGGTCGCAGTACGCGTGGCTGTTCAGGCGCCGCGGGGGCGGATTGGATCTAGCCGCTACGATCCTGATCGGAGTTGTCGAGTAGCGTTGGCCGTCTGCGCTAGCGTCGTCCTCGGCGTGCTGGCACCTCGAACGGCTTAATCGGCAACACCGCGTTGAGCTTGAAGTCGATCGGATACTGCACGAGCTGCTCGATCTTGTGGCCCTCGAGCTCCGCCGGGCTGAACTCCATCGTTTTGACCACGGCAGTGGCGGCGTCGGCGAAATCCTTATACGTCGCCTCGAGGCATGTGATCGACTCCGGCTTCGCGCGGCCCGAAGTGTCGACGACGAACTGCACGAGCGCCGAGCCGGATAATCCGGCGAGTTTGGCCGTACGGGGATAGACGAAGTTCACCGGCTTGGCGAGCGAGATCGGCTTTCCCGTGATCGGTCCGGGCCGTTTGAGCTCGTTGTCCGTCAACGTCTGGGCGGCTACCACGCCTTTTGCGAGCAAATCGAGAAACTCCTCGATCCCCATCTTGTCCGTGAGGACAGTGCGCGCAGCTCCTCCGGTGTCGGCGACGGTGATTGCGTACCCGATCGTCGTCGAGTCAGCTGCGTAAGGCTCGACAAGAACCGCGTTGCCGAGCACATATTTGGTGCGGGTCGGCTTGTCGAGCTGCGAGAAGAGAGTCTCCTGCCACGCCTTGAGCGAATCAGGGACAATCGCGTCGCTCGTGATGTACGAGGTGTCGAGCTGGCTGACGAGGCGAACCGTGTGCACCGAGGAAACGTCGACGCGTGCGCGGAATCGTCCGAGCTTGATGCTTCTGACTTCGCGCCAGTTGGTCTGGGCGGAAAGGTCTGGTGGAGAGAGCACTGCCGGAACGGCAACAAGGAGCGTGATGACTACGCGGGACACAGTCTTACGCGACAGATTCATCGAGCCTCCTTCCGCGCGCGGCGCGGATGCTTCAACCCCTACAAGCTAAGACAAAGTTCGCTACCGCGCGCCGGCTTTTGCCGTCGAAAAAGGGTCGTTGGCGGTGGTCGATTGGCCTGCTGCGTTTGCCAGTACTTCGATCAGCCGTGCGCGCATCGGCTCCGCGGTTCTGTTTTTCATGACCATCGGCGCAAGCAAGATGAGCATGACTACGAAATAGCCCACGTAGAATGTCGTCCACCTGCCGAGCAGAAGCGGGAAGACAGCCCCTCCGAGGGCAGCTCCCATAAAAATGAACTCATGTCTGGAGAGCTTGAATCCGGCGCCTATGCGGCTGCCGTTCGCGGTCTGTTCAACGGTGCCGAAGCACAGCGGGTTGTAGAATGGGCTGATTCGTCCGAGCCAGTGCATCTGGAACTCGGAGCCTTTGATCTCCACACCAAGGGTCTGGACTTTGAACTTTCTTAGATCTTCAGGAACGGCCGATTCCCGCCACTCACGTCCTCGAGCGCGGAGATTCTCCAGCACGGTAGCGGGCGGGAGTGACGAATCGATCCAGATTTTGCCAGAAACCATTGAACCTCCTTCATCTGCCGCGTGCATGCTCCGCTGACTACGATCTAAAACAGCGTTGGCTGTTGTGCGCCAGCGCTCGTACTCGGCGGATTGAATCCGAAGTGCCGATAAGCCTGCGCGGTTGCAACGCGCCCGCGCGGAGTCCGCTGCAGAAATCCGTTTTGAACCAGGAACGGCTCGTAGACTTCTTCTAGCGTCCCCACGTCTTCGCCGACCGCCGCGGCAATCGTGCTGACACCGACGGGTCCGCCGTCGAACTTCTCGATGATCGTCTTGAGGATCCGCGAGTCCATGTCGTCGAGCCCGAACTGATCGACTTCGAGGAGCTGAAGCGCATCAGCCGCGACTTTGCGATTGATGCTGCCGCC